>Ga0163144_10000294_pt1 | contig 114278 bp, 88 predicted proteins | sample OliLak19BULKMAT1_FD_123175 | JGI IMG/M metagenome (GOLD analysis project Ga0163144, IMG submission 123175) | Freshwater microbial mat bacterial communities from Lake Vanda, McMurdo Dry Valleys, Antarctica - Oligotrophic Lake LV.19.BULKMAT1 | ecosystem: Environmental > Aquatic > Freshwater >...
AGGCCTCCTTGCCTGGGATGGGTGTGTGATAACTCCATCTAGGCATGAGAGGCCTTTTTCACCTACATCAATTCAGGGCAACATCTTACGCGACATCTACGTGCCATTCGTCGATGTGACCGATGCGACTAAAGAATGATCTGTCTTAGCTGCCGGACACAGCAGTGCGGTCGTACCTGCATAGTCAAACTCTTTTTTTGGCGACCACGGGCACGGACGGGCCCACGGGCGGGAATCAGCACGCGAAAAAGGTGCCCACTGCAAAAATGGCGGGCACCAAAAAGGTGCCCACAGTGGTGCCGTCGGGTGCCGAAAATGGTGCCGGACGTCTCGCATCGGGCCCGTTGCGGATCGCGCCGGATTGCACCGAAGAGCGCGCTGAGGCACGTTCAACGACGAGGATGGAAAACGCAAAAAGCTCCGACGAAATCGGAGCTTCTCGCGCTAGTTCGCAGCATGCTGCATCGCTTTGCATGCAAATACCGAAGGAGGGACTTGAACCCTCACGCCCTTGCGGGCACTGGATTTTGAGTCCAGCGCGTCTGCCATTCCGCCACTTCGGCTTGTGTGATTTGGCTGCCCCAGTTTGAATCCGCCCGCGGCAATCGTCAAGGGCCGACGATCTCTCCGCGTTTTAGGCCTCTTTGCTCGCCGGAATGAATATCTTCCGGCCGCTTACCTCGCAGCACCTGCCGGCGCAGGACCGCAGGATTGACCCTCCATGCCTCGCTCGCCCACAATGCTGGCGTCGCTTGTTTGAGCTGCATCCGTCGTCGCCCACGTCTGACCCCAGTCACGCTCGCGAGGTGCCGCCATGAATCCGTCACTTGCTGCCGAGAGCGCCAGCCCGCGGGATCTTTGCGAGAAGCTTCGGCCCGGCGTCCGCACTTTGCAGATCGTGATCGGGGCGCTGGCATTTGGCGTGGTGAGCTTTGCCGTCGTGGCGATTGTGATCCGCGCTCTCGACCCACAACCAGATGGCGCAGCGGGGGTGCTTTCACTGATGGCTTATGGCATGGCGCCGGTCGCCCTGGTGCTCAGCCGCGTCATGCAGGCGGTGGTGATCAACGGATCGCGGAAGCAAATCATCGCGGGCACGTATGCCAAGCCCACCGAGTCGCTGGCGGAGTTGGGCGAGCGCGGAGCCCTGTTTACGGTGTATCAGTCGAGCCTGCTTGTCGGCGGAGCGATCCTGGAAGGCGCGGCGTTTCTGTGCATCGCAGCGTTTCTGATCGAGGGAAGCTGGCCGGCACTCGTGTTGGCCGGAGGACTTTTGCTGGCTCTCTTGGCCATGTTGCCACGGACCGAGCGCGTCACGCAGTGGATCGAGGCGCAACATCGGCTGTTGAACGAAGAGAAGTTGCTGGGAGTGTAGGTGTAGTGACCCGTGGCTCGTGGTCAGCACGGGAGGGCGAGGCCCCCGTCGGGCCTCGGCGACGTGACTCAAATCGCTCACGACACTTGATCGCGCCGTTTCTTGACGCTTGCCAGGGCAACGGCTAGCATGGCCGGCGCGCGGTTTCTGGGTGCGCTGTCACACACGATTCCACGGCTTCGTAGTTCTTTCGGCGATTTTTCCAGGCAGGGCAGATCATGGCTAAAAAGGTGCGCGTGGCGATCATTGGGCTCGGGTTTGGCGCCGAGTTCATTCCCATCTATCAGAACCATCCGCATGCCGAGATGTACGCCATCTGCCAGCGCTCCAACGAAAAGCTCAACCAATTGGGTGACGCGTTCGGCGTGGGTGTGCGTTACGCCAACTTCGAAGACGTGCTGGCCGACCCCCAGGTCGACGCCATCCACATCAACACGCCGATCCCCGATCACGCCGCCCAGAGCCTGGCCGGGCTGAAGGCCGGCAAGCACGTGGCCTGCACCGTGCCCATGGCGACCACGATCGGCGAGTGCGAAGCGATCGTCGAGGCCCAGCGCGAGGTGGGCAAGAACTACATGATGATGGAGACCGTGGTCTACAGCCGCGAGTTCCTGTTCGTCAAGCAACTCTACGACACGGGCGTGTTGGGTCGCCTGCAATTTCTGCGTGGCTCGCACTTGCAGGAAATGGCCGGCTGGCCCGGCTATTGGGAAGGTCTGCCGCCGATGCACTACGCCACGCACTGCGTGAGCCCCTGCCTCTGCCTGCCCGGCAAGCTGGCCAACACCGTCACCTGCCACGGTTCGGGCCGCATCAGCCCGCAACTCACCGCGAAGTATCACTCGCCGTTCGCGGTGGAGACGGCCACCTTCACCATGCGTGACAGCGACCTGTGCGCCGAGGTGACCCGCAGCCTGTTTGAGACGGCGCGGCAATATATTGAGAGCTTCGACGTGTATGGCGAGAAGGTCTCTTACGAATGGCCCCGCATCGAGCATCAGCCGGCCGTGCTGCACCGCGGCGAGAATCCCGAGCTGGTGGAGGTGCCCGACTTTGCCGACCGGCTGCCCGAGGGCATTCGCCGCTTCACGAGCAAGGGGGTCTATGACGCCGACGAGACGCAGCACCTCTCGTTCCTGCAGGGGAGCGGTCACGGCGGCTCGCACCCGCATCTGGCCCACGAGTTCATCAGCTCGATCGTCGAAGGTCGCAACCCATTGCCCAACGCCTCGCAAAGCGCCAACTGGACGATGACCGGCATCTGCGCGCACGTCTCGGCGATGAAGGGCGGCGAGCAGATTCACATTCCGCAGTTTTGAAGAAGAGGGACCAGGGTCTAGGGACCAGTCCTCTTCTGTAGCCGGGGTCTGTGACCCCGGTGTGCTTCTTCTGTAGCCGGGGTCTGTGACCCCGGTGTGCTGGCGGTTGATCTGCTCCGGCCTCACAGAGGCCGGCTACAGGTATCGCCTGCACGGATTATGACGACTTTCGCTCTGGCGGTCGGACCCTGGGGGTAAGCTAAACTACAGCGTGTTTTGGCGGCTCCTTGTGCGCGCTTTCCCGCGGGCCGCCGGGTTGAGACTGGCCCTGGGTCGTGTGCCATGTCGATCGTGCTGTTCGAAGATGACGCCGTGCGGCAGCTCGACCCGATTGCGCTGGGCAAGCCCGCCTTTGCCATCGCCTGTGCCAGTTTCCGGCTGGTCGACCTGGTCGCGGAGCTGGTGGCCGCGGGGCGAAGCTTGTCGCTGGCGGCGCGCGTGCGGCCGCACCTGGCGGCGCTGGTGGCCGCGGACTTCCCCGAATTTCACGACGGCACGCCCGACCCGGGCAAGCCGACCCTCTGGCTCAATGCACGGCTGGTGCCCAGCGTCTCGGTCGGTCAACGTTTGCAGCGGTTGATCACTGCCGCACAAGACGGCGCGGGGCAGGGGGGAATCGTCGAGGCCGGCTTCACCGTGGCTGCGGCATTGCTGCCGGCCGGCACAGCGTTCACTCCACCGACCGATCGGCTCCTCACCGCCGACGATTTTCGCGCGCTCAAGCTCCCGCCGCTGGAGCATGAGCTACCGCTGTTCGAATATCCGCACGACGTCATTCGCCATCACCTGGCCAACCTGCCGGGCAACCTGGCCCATCGGCTGGCGGCGGGCGAGTATGCCCAATTGGCCGACGGCGTCTTTGCCGCGCCGGGCGCGACCCTGGGGCAATACTCCACGGTCGATACCCGCCGCGGGCCGGTCGTGCTGGAAAGTGGCGCGACGATCGGACCTTATTGTTACCTGAGCGGGCCGGTGCACGTCGGCCGCAATGCCCGGGTGCTGGAACATGCCGCGCTGAAGGACTGCGTGGCGATCGGCCACACGGCCAAGATCGGCGGCGAGGTGGAGGCCTCGATCATCGAGCCCTACACCAACAAGCAGCACCACGGCTTCTTGGGCCATAGCTACCTGGGCAGTTGGATCAACCTGGGCGCCGGCACCTGCAACAGCGACCTCAAGAACACCTACGGCCAGGTGAACATGGAGTATCACGGTCAGAAGGTGGCCACCGGAATGCAGTTCGTCGGCGCCATCGTGGGCGACTATGCCAAGACCGCGATCAACACCGGAATCTTCACCGGCAAGACCGTGGGCGTGTGCAGCATGGTCTATGGCTTCGTGACCACCAACGTGCCGAGCTTCGTCAACTATGCCCGGCTGTTCGGCCAGGTGACCGAGGCGCCGGTGGAAGTGATGGTGGCCACGCAGCGGCGAATGTTCGAGCGGCGGGGCGTGACCCAGCGCCCCTGCGACGTGCAGTTGTTGCACGACATGTATCGCCAGACCGTGGCCGAACGGCAGCGATCTGGCGAGACTCTGTCGCTAGAGCCGCTTTCGTTGTAAGAAAACGGCATGCCTGCCCCGCGACCTGTTCGGGCACTATACTGATGGCTCGGAGGCGGCCGGCGCGTTTGAGCGCGGGTCTGCCGTGGCGTCCTGAAGGCGAGCCGTCGGTCCACGAGCGTTTTTCTGGTTATGCGATTTGCCCAAGCGTACGGTCCCGGCAAGTTTGGCTTGTCGTTTGAGCTGTTTCCGCCCAAGACACCGGCCGGCGAGGCCGAGCTGTTCCATCACGTCGCTCAGTTGATGGAGTTTCACCCCGACTACGTCACCTGCACCTACGGCGCCGGCGGATCCACTCGGGCCAAGACGCTGGAGGTTGTCGCCGAGGTGCAGCGCCGCTTTGGTTGCATGGTCGCCTCGCACCTGACCTGCGTCGGCTCAACCGTTGACGAGCTGTGCAATTACCTGACCGAGGCCGAGAGCCGCGGCGTGCAAAACATCGTGGCGCTGCGCGGCGATCCGCCGCAGGGTCAGACCGAGTTCCAGGCCGTGGCCGGCGGACTCACCTATGCCAACGAACTGGTTGCACTAATTCGCAAACGCTTCGCCGGGTTTGGCGTGGCCGTGGCCGGCTATCCTGAGACCCATCGTGAAGCCCCCAGCCCGCAGGCTGACCTGGAGAACCTGCGCCGCAAGGTCGACGCCGGCGGGGACGTCGTGATCACACAGTTGTTTTATGACAACGCCGACTTCTTTCGTTTTCGCGAGGCCTGCGATCGCGCGGGAATCAAGGCGACGATCGTGCCGGGCATCTTGCCGGTGACGAACCTGGCGCAGATCAAACGGATCACTTCCTTGTGCGGCGCGCGACTGCCAGACGACTTTCAGTCAGCACTAGAGCGCGTGGCTGACGATGCCGACGCGCAGTTCAATGTCGGGGTCGAGTTTGCGACCCGGCAGGTGCAAGCATTGGTCGCCGCGGACGTGCCGGGCATCCACTTCTATGTGCTCAACAAGTCGCCGGCTACCGGCGGCGTGTTGCGAGCCGTCGCGCTTTCGCGCGGCAAGAGCTGATCGAATCGCGGGCAAACGGGTCCGCTGCCGGTCATGGGTGGCAGATCGCCAAGCCAGGCGTTCGCTGCCGTCCCGATGCGGCACATCGTTCAGGATTTCACGAGGTTTCTCGGCCACTGGCCGTGAACATTCCTGGACCGCCGGCATCCAACTGCTAGGGGCCGCGCGACAACCAGTTGGCCCCCGGCACGAAATGTGCTTATCAACGCACGTGCTGGCGTTCGATACAAGAAGTGTGCTGGCAGCCAGAGGAACAGGCTGTTGAGGCCAGGAGCTACCGCTGGGGTTGACCCCCCGGCGGTGATGGGATATTTGATTTGACGCTTCAGGCGGTGGTGTCAAGGAAGACGTCGGTAAGCAGTCCGACCGCGCCACTTTGATTCGCTTCTCCGTGTTGGTCGCTGTCGGTCGCGCAATGACCGCTTACCGATCATTGCAAGGAGGTAGCGATGCCAAGACCAACCGCTTTGTCGGCTGGCCGGCCCGCGAGCCGGCACGCCTGGACGTTTTCGTTATTGCCTACCGCGGTAGGCATCGTCGCCCTGGCCACGCTGGCCGGAGGCGTCGCCACACTGGTTGAACATACCCGCGCTGAACGCGCGCAATATGTGCTGGCCCCGGCCGGCCTGCTGCTCGTCGCCTGTGCCTTGGTTCAACTGTTCATTGCCCACCGGACATGGCACCGGCGGACACCCACGCGCCAGGAGCTGGTCGCCTACGGACTGCGCTTTTCACGGCACTTGATCGCCGGCGCAACCTTGCTCTACCTGGTTGCCCTCGCCGTCGGTCCGGCAGGGCACATTCAAGCCGCGCACATTCAGTATGTCCTCGCCGCGGGCGTGGCCACCTGGTATACGCTGCTCGTCCTGCCGTTTGCCGCATCGCCGCAGGTGCTCGAAGGGTGGCGCGAGTGGACGCAGGCCAAGACCCCGCGCAATTTTGGCTGGCTGGTCGTGGCTTCGCTGGCCCTGGTCGTGACGGCCGAAGGCGGATTGCAATTGGAGCGCGCGTTTCGTGCGCAAGGTTGGCTTGCTAGCCCTTACCTGGCGGCCACCGATCCGACCGGAAGCAGCGCAACGTGGGTGGCCAATGATCCAGTCCACAACACAATCGCCGGTTGGGACACCGAGCCGTTACGGGTAACCCTGTTGGCCGATCGCGACGCCGGTCTGTCGACCGATCCGACGGGGTGCATGACCCGGGTCGAAAAATCGCTGCCGGGCGTCGAGATGTTGCCCCTCGACTTGCCCAAGCCGTGGCGCGACTTGCCCAGCGACGAATTGGCCCTGCGACTGGCCGCGACCCGGGCCGACCTGGTGCTGATCGCGGTGCCGGTCTGCCTGGACGTGACCCGCGCGCAACCGGTCGCGAGCTGGTTTGACTGGAGGCAGTTTGAGCTAGGTCGGCGATTCGCACCTCCGGCCGTCCCGACCGAAGAACCTGCCCAAGCGGTGACAGATCAGGAAACGCAATTGAGCAACCTGGCGCCGCAACTGGCCGCCTGCCGCACACCGATCGACCCGGCCATCCGCACCCGCTGGCAACAGACTTTCGCAGCGGTCGACCGCCTGGTGACCGATTGCCGGCGGCACGACGTGGCGGTGGCCCTGGTGCTGGTGCCGGGCGAATTTCAGATCAACGCGTTACTGCGTGACGCCTTGGCGCGACGTTGTGGCTACGCCCGAGAGGAGTTGGACCTGGAACTGCCGCAGCGCAAGGTGGCGGGTTTTGCCGACGCTTGCCGCGTGCCGACGGTCGACCTGTTGCCCTCGTTGCGGCTGTGCCGCCAAAGTCCTTACGTTCGCCATGCCTCGATTTGGAACGAGACCGGCGAGGACGCCGTGGCCAACGCGATCGGCGGTTGGCTGGAAAGCCGCTACGGTCGGCACCTGGCGATGGCGCCGCAGTTGACCTCCGCCCCGTGAGGGAGCATGGTGCTGACACACGTCAGCCCCGCCGAGCTGCGAATGTCGCAACTCAACAAAAAAACCGGGCCGCCCAACCCGAAGGTTGGACGACCCGGCGCGAGGAAGAGGAACTCGAATGACGCCGCGATTCTCTGTGCCGGCCTGATTGTTTTCTGACGCTATGCTTCCTGCTGCATCTCGATCGCCGGCAGGTCGGCCCGATCCAAAAAGCCCAACAGCCCTCGGGAGCGATACGGCTGTTGGAGCTTGCGGACTGCCTTGGCTTCGATCTGACGCACGCGTTCCCGTGTCACCGAGAAGATCTTGCCGACTTCTTCCAGGGTATAGGCATAACCGTCGGTCAGGCCGTAACGCATCCGCAGGATTTCTCGCTCGCGGTGGTTGAGGCTCTGCAGCACGTCGGCCAGGCGGTTCTTCAGCAGTTGTTGGTTGAATTCGTACAACGGGTCGTGATCGCGATGATCCTCAAGGAATTCGCCGAAGTAGCTGTCGTCGTGATCGCCCACCGGCTGATCCAGCGACAGCGGTTGGCGGGACATCTTCAGGATGCAACGGGTGTCGTCCAGCGACAGGCCGGCGGCGGCCGCGGTTTGTTCCACGCTCGGCTCGCAGCCATTTAACTGCACCAGGTCACGTGTGACCGTGCGCACCCGGGTCATGGCGTCGATCATGTGCACCGGCACGCGGATCGTGCGGCTTTGGTCGGCGATTGCCCGGGTGATGGCCTGGCGAATCCACCAGGTGGCATAGGTCGAGAACTTATAGCCCCGGGCGCACTCAAATTTGTCGACTGCCCGCATCAGGCCGGTGTTGCCTTCCTGGATCAGGTCCAGGAAGCTCAATCCCCGGTTGCGATAGCGCTTGGCGATCGAGACCACCAGCCGCAGGTTGCCGGCCGAGAGATCGCGCTTGGCCGCGTCGTACAAGGCCTGTAGTTCGGTCGTGCGGCCGACGCGCCGAAGCAGCGTAGCCGGGCTTTCGCCGGTGACTCGCATCAGATAGTGCAGCTCGCGGCGCAGCTCTTCGCCGCTGTGGTCAAATCCACGGTCGGCCAGTTCGGCCAGTTGCAACTGAATGGCTTTCATCCGCTTGGCGATTTCTTCGAGCTTGTCCAGGAGCGGCTGCAACCGCTGGGTACGCAGGTTGAGCTCTTCGACCAGCCGCACGGCGCGATTGCGCCGCTTAATCAACCGCTGCCAGGCGGCCCGGCGCAGCTCCATGGGGAACTTGCGATGGATCGCGCGGTGAAAGTCGCGCTGGTTCTCGCGCAGCAGCTTAGCCAGGGTCTCGAGGTTCGGCACGAGCCGCTTCAGAATGCGTTTCTTTTCGGTGGTGTTGGTGACCGACACTTCGATGGTGCGGTCCAGTCGCAGCGAACCGTCGCGAACCTTTTCCAACAACAGCACGGCGCCTTGCAGCACAAAGTCGCTGGCCAGCATGTTGTGGCGAAAACGGGTGCGGGTCCGCTCGATCGCCCGGGCGCTGGTCAGCTCTTCAGCGCGGGTGAGCAGCGGGATCTCGCCCATCTGCATCAGGTACATCCGCACCGGATCGTCGATGCACTCGCGTGAGCCGCTGGCGACTTCCTCGACGTCGACTTCGACCTCGTCGTGTTCTTCGACGGCCCCGTCGAAATCATCGTTTTCCAGGGTCTCGTCGAAGTCGACCGCCTTGGTCGTCGAGGTCTCGTCTTCGGTCTCTCCGCCGCGAACGTCGTCGGCAAAGCCGCCATCGGCCGCGATATCCAGGGGACCTCGCTTGGCCTTCCGACCGGGGCCTCGGCCAGTCGTCGGGCTGGTTCCTCGGGTGCGAGACTTGAGGGTCGAATGAACGCTGTTCTTGCGGGTCGCGGTGCTACGGGCTTTACTGGCCAAGGGCGGAATCCTCGCTGGCGGACAGGGCTGTGAATCGGCGGGGTCGGATGCGGCAGGCAAGAAAAGCAGTTCGAGTGCCAACGTTCGAGCGAGGTCCGCGCACATAGCGGCAAGCCCTATCTGGGAAAGGGGTTAGGTAGTGCTACGCTGGGCCGAATGGCCGTTCTGGCTGCCCGCGGTGTTGCGGCCGGGCATCTTTTGCTGCCAGTAGACGTGGTGATTTGGCAGCAGCCTCTGGTCCCTTCCCTCGGTAGGGCGGCCTCTGTAACCGCGCAAACCTCTACCACTAGCTTCGTCGGACCCCGGGGGGACTATTGCGTGTCCCCGCAACGATATGGAACCCTTTTTTCGACCCCCCGGAACTGGCCATCGTCTCCGTGCGGACACAATGCGGCCTTGATGACGATCGCAGCCCGTTTTTGTCCTCGTCGAACCCGCTCGGGCCGGGTACATTTGCGCGTCCGTGCTGGCAATAGGCGATTGCGGCCCCAGCCGGACCGGGAGCACGTCCCCTTTTTGCAACCGGCAGCCGCACCCTTTGCCCTTCACGGGGCATCCCTGGCCGAGAACCACCTTGATGTCCGCCCCAGCCGTCACCCTCGGGCAACTGGCCCAACAATTGGCCGCCGACGAAGCCAAGATTGCCGCCGGCGGGGGCGCTAAGGCCATCGAGCGGCAGCGCGCCAAGGGGCGCCTATTCGTCCGCGACCGTCTCAAGCTCCTGCTCGACCCTGGAACGCAGTGGCTGGAACTAGGTCTGTGGTCGGGGTGGGGCATGTACGACGAGTGGGGCGGCGCTCCCGCAGCCGGCGTCGTCTGCGGCATCGGCACGATCGAAGGTCGCCGCCACATGGTTATCGCCAACGACGCCACGGTCAAAGCCGGCGCGTTTTTTCCCGCGACCGCCAAGAAGGTGCTCCGCGCGCAGCGCATCGCCATGCAGAACCGCTTGCCGTTGGTCTACCTGGTGGACTCGGCCGGCGTCTTTCTGCCGTTGCAAGAAGACGTCTTTCCGGACGAAGACGACTTTGGCCGCATCTTTCGCAACAATGCCGTGATCTCGGCCTCTGGCTTAAGTCAGATCGCCGCGATCATGGGCAACTGCGTGGCCGGAGGCGGCTACTTGCCCGTGCTCTGCGACAAGTTGTTGATGACCGACGGGTCGGGCCTGTACCTGGCCGGTCCGGCTCTGGTGAAGAGCGCGATCGGTCAGGAGGTCTCCAGCGAGGACCTGGGGGGCGCTGAGATGCACGCCCGGGTGAGCGGCACGATCGACTATCGCGACCCGACCGACGAAGCCTGTCTGGCGCGGTTGCGGCGGCTGATCGCAGCGCTCAGGCCCGATCCGTCCGAGCCACCCGCGCCCTTCACGCGGGGCGGCGCGATGCCGCCGGCCCGGCCGGGCACCGACCTGTACGACGTGGTCAGTGGCAACACGCGCGACGACTACGAAGTCCGCGACGTGCTTTCCTGCATCGTCGACGGGGGCAGCTTCGACGAGTACAAGGCCGAATACGGTCAATCGCTGGTCTGCGGCACGGCCCGGATCGGCGGCTTTCCGGTCGGCATCGTGGCCAATCAGCACCATCGGGTTCGCCCGGCCGAAGGGCCGTTTCAGTTTGGCGGCGTGCTGTATGTCGACAGCGCCGACAAGGCAGCCCGGTTCGTCATGAACTGCAACCAGGACTGGCTGCCGATCATTTTCATTCAGGACGTCAACGGCTTCATGGTCGGCCGCGACAGTGAGCACGAAGGGATCATCAAGGCCGGCGCCAAGCTGGTCAACGCCATCAGCAACAGCCGCGTGCCGAAGCTGACCGTGGTCACCGGCGGCTCGTATGGGGCGGGCAACTATGCGATGTGCGGCAAGGCCTTTGACCCGCGGCTGATCGTCTCCTGGCCCACCGCGCGGATGGCCGTGATGGGGGGCGAGCAGGCCACATCGACCCTATTGGACGTGATGGTCAAGAGTCTTGAGCGGCAGGGGCACGCGGTCGACGCCGACGAGTTGGGTCAATTGCGCGACAAGGTCAAGGCCGACTACGACGCGGCGGCCGACGTGCGTCACGGCGCGGCCCGCGGCTGGGTCGACGCGATCATCGATCCGGCAAAAACCCGCGAGACGCTGATCTTTTCGCTGGAAGTGGTCACGCGGCACGCCGAGAATGAACCGTTCAAGCTGGGCGTGTTCCAGGTCTGAGCTCCCCATGACAGAGGCTCGCGACGATCGTGGCAGTTCGCATCGGTAACGGCGCCGGATTTTTGGGCGACAATCTGGACGCGCCGCGCTTGCTGGCCGAGCGGGGCGCGCTGGACTATCTGACGCTCGAATACCTGGCCGAGCTGACCCTCTCGATCCTAGCCCGGGTGCGCGAGAAGAACCCGGCCGCTGGTTACGCCGCCGATTTTCTCGACGTGCTCAAGAGTCTGACGCCGAGCCTGCGCGAGCAACCTGGGCTCAAGCTGGTGACCAATGCCGGCGCGATGAACCCGGCCGGTTGCGCTGCTGCCGCGGCCGGCGTGCTCGTGGCCGCCGAGTTTGCCAACGACCTAGTCGGCGTCGTGTCGGGCGACGACCTGCTGGCCGACATCCCCAGACTGCTGGCCGCCGGTTGCAAGTTCGAAAATTTGGAAACCGGCGAACCCTTGGACCTGACCACGGTGCCCATCATCAGTGCCAACGCCTACCTGGGGGCCGAGCCGATCGTTCGCGCCTTGGCCGGCGGCGCGCGGCACGTGATCACGGGCCGTGTGGCCGATGCCTCGCTGTGCCTGGGGCCCGCAGTACACGAATTCGGCTGGGCCTGGAACGATTGGAACCGCCTGGCCGCCGCCAGCGTGGCCGGCCACGTCATCGAGTGCGGCGCGCAATCAACCGGCGCCTTGTACCGCCACTGGCAATCGCTCGACCTGGCGCACGTCGGCTATCCGATCGCGGTGCTCGCGGCCGACGGCGGCGTGGCGATCGAGAAACCGGCTGGCAGCGGCGGCCGGGTCAGCCGCGCCACGGTGATCGAACAGTTGGTCTACGAGATCGGCGATCCGGCCCATTACCTCACGCCCGACGTTGACGTCGACTTCACGACGCTGGAGGTTCACGAAGCCGGGCCCGACCGCGTGACCATCACCGGCGCCAGCGGCCGGGCCGCGACCGACACCTATAAGGTCTCCATGGCCTATCGCGCCGGCTTTGCCACCAGCGGCCAACTGCTGGTCTGCGGGCGTGACGCGGTGAGCAAGGCCCGGGCTTGCGGCGAGATGATCCTGGAGCGCGTGCGGCAGGCGGGCTACGAGCTGGACGACTCGCTGATCGAGACCCTGGGGGCCGGCGTCTCCGCGCCGGGCTTTGCGCCCGAGGGGGACGTGCGCGAGGTCGTGTTGCGCCTCAGCACGCGCGACCGTCGGCGCGAGGCCGTCGAGAGATTCACCAAGGAGTTTGCTCCACTGATCACCAGTGGTCCGCCGGGCCTGGCCGGCTATGCCAGCGGCCGCAGCGCCGTGCGGCCCGTGTTTGCCTATTGGCCGGCGCTGGTGCCCAAGGAGCTGGTCAAGCCCCAGGTCGACGTGCGTGCGGCCCGCGATTGGATCACGAACAAACCGGCCGCCGCGAGTCTATGAGCAACAGGTCGTGAGCGACAGCATGCCCCAAACCAAACCGACCACTTCACCCACGATCACCCTCGGCCAGGTCGCGCACACGCGCAGCGGCGACAAGGGCAACCACGCCAACGTGGGCGTGGTCGCCTACACCCCGGCGGGCTATGAGTTTCTGAGACAGCAACTCACGGCGGAGGTTCTGGCGGGATACTTTGCCAGCCTCGGTCCGACGAGCGTCGAGCGCTTCGAGCTGCCGCGGCTGGGGGCCATGAACTTCCTGCTGTACAATGCATTGGCCGGCGGCGCCAGTCGCTCGCTGCGGATCGACACCCAAGGCAAGTTGCTCGGCACCTCGCTGTTGGAGCTCGAGCTGCCCAGGCCCGACAACCTGTCCGAAATGCTCGGGCCGCGCGAGTAACGTCGCCGCACGCGACCGTTGGGGCGGCAGGTGAGCCGCGCAATCTCGTCCGGGATCATTCATCTTGTTTGACCGCATTCGCACCATGGAACCACTCGTCAAACTCCAGGTCCACGGCCACACAGCCACGGTCACGCTCAACCGTCCTGAGAAACGCAACGCGCTCTCTCGAGCCCTGCTGGCCGAACTGCACCAGGCGCTGGATGACTTGCACCAGGAGCGCAAGGTCCGCGGCGTGATCCTCACCGGCGCGGGCGCTGTCTTCTGCGCCGGGCTGGACTTAAACGAAATGCTGGCCACCAACGAGCACGAAGACCGTCACGCGCGCTGGCATGCCGACTCCGTGGCCTATCACGAGCTGATCGAGACCATGCTTCGCTTTCCCAAGCCGCTGGTCGCTGCGGTGAATGGTCCGGCCGTGGCCGGCGGGGCAGGGCTGGTGATGGCCTGCGACCTGGTCGTGGCCACGCGCGGCGCGACGTTTGGTTTTCCCGAGCCACGGCGGGGCATCGTCGCCGGCATGGTCGCCCCACTGTTGTCCTTTCGCGTGGGCGCCGCCCGGGCTGCCTGGCTGTTGCTCACGGCCGAAACGATCACGGCCCAGCAGGCGCTCGACATCGGCCTGTTCCACGAACTGGTCGAAGACGACAAGATCTGGGCCCGGCCCAACCAGCTCATCGGCGAGATCGCCAAGAGCGCGCCCGAGGCCCTGCAGATGACCAAACGGTTGCTCAACGAGACGATCGGCGAGCAGCTCTTGTCGCAGCTGGCCGCAGGCGCCGCGGTCAGCGCCGCCTCGCGCACGACGGAAGCCGCCGCCGAAGGTCTGGCCGCGTTCGTCGAGAAACGCGAACCAAAGTGGTGGTAGGGAACAGGCCTCGGGCTACAGGCCTCGGGCGACAGGGTTGGATCGACGACGCTCTTGGGGCGGCGCGTCGATATCTATTCGCTTGCGGCTTAGCACGCGCTGCCAGCGAATTTCAAGCGCGACGACGCGCTTCGCCTCACCGCACGGCCCGGCAATCCTCGACCGTCAGCCGACCGTCGTGCAGGGCCGAGGCCACGAGCGCCGCGTTGCAGCCGGCCGTGGATAGCGATCGCAAGTCGGCCGCGCCGCGCACGCCCCCGCCGGCGATCAATTCCAGCTCAGGGTCGAGGTTGCGCAGGCTACGGCAAAGCTGCTCGGTGCCCACGCCTTGTCCCATGCCCACCGCGGCCAGGTCGAGCACGATCATTCGCCGCACTCCGGCGCGCAGGGCAACCAGCGCGACCTGTTCGGGCGCCAGACCTTGCCACGCTGCTGATTCGGTGATCGGCACGCCCGCTCGCAGGTCCAGGCTAAACACCAGTCGCTCGGCGCCGACCGCCGCACACATCGCCGCGAGCGTATCCGGGTCGGGCGACGATTCCAAGCCGGCGACGATCCCGATAGTCGTCTGGCGAGCTGCGGCCCAGCGGCTCAGGTCACGCGCTTGCGCGGCGGTCTTCAACCCGGGGTCGATGACCAACGTCAAACCGCAATCGACCAGCTCGTCGTAGGTTCGCCAGGCGGGCTCGCGGCCGCCAATGGCGTCGAGGTCGGCCACATAGGTCTCTTGAAAGCCCAGGCTCGCCAGGGCGCGACCGATGGTCGCAGGCCGGGCGTCGGCGGCCAGCAGGCTCTGGATCGCGCGATACTCGCTGCGCCTGCCGCCGACGCCGCGCGCCACCTGGCCACCCAGCAGGTCGATGACCGGAATCACGCGCATGGCCGATTCGCTGCTAGCACGCTAGCAAAGGTCGCCTGGGCATGTTCGCGGTAGGAGGGGGCAAGGCGGAGCATGGCGCAGGCAGCGTTGTAAAGCGGGGTGGTTTGTGCGTCGCGCCAACGCCGGCAGCGAGGCGGTTTGCGTCAACTAATTCTACGGCATGACCGATCTTATCGATACGGTCTGGCTAGCTTTCCAGGTTTCCGACTTCGCCATGACGGCACTCGACCAGCTCCGAGATTTGCGGCCCGCGCTGCGCCGCTGCGCGCTGGCAGCGGCTGCCGTTGCGCTGACCGTGACATGCAGTGGCTGCGGCGCTTTGGGCCTGCGTCGTCAGGCGATCGTGCAGGGCAGCACGGTTGCGGACATTCAGTACCAGCAGGTGCTGGACAACCTGGCGGCGTTCTCCTGCAATCCCAATGCATTGGCCTGGCACATCAAGGTCACCGGCGGCGTGGTGCAGATTGCCGATCAGGGCTCGGGTTTCTTGGGCGCCAACCTGGGCGGCCCGGGCACGCTGACGCCCAATGTCGGTCTGCAGCGCAACGTGCTCAACCAATGGAACGTCGACCCCGTGATCGAGGCCGACGACCTGGAGCTCCTGGAGATCGCCTACCGCAAAGCGCTCAATCCATTGGATGCCGACGGGGCCATCAAGCGGGACGCCTACGAGAAAATCTGCGAGCTGGCCAACGGCTTTCATATCACGCTCACGCGCGAAGTGGCCAACGATCTGGTGGAGTCGATGAAGCAGGAAGCGACGGGCGACAAGCTGGCGCGGCTCGAGCGCGTACACGCCGAGTTGGAAAAGTTGTACGTCGAGATCGACGAGCTGTCGCTCACTCCACAGCAGTTCGAATCGCAGAAGTTTCTGGCGACCGGCGGCGAGCTGCCCAACAAGAGCGACTTCCTCAAGGAGGAGGTTATCCGCCTGATGCACGAGGTCTGCCACGGTTCCACCGAAGCGATACGCGCATTCCATCGCCCGGGCAGAAACGCCGGCCTGGTCGAGCAGGCGCAGGACCGCATTGAGGCTCTGATCAAGCTGATCGATGAGCCCGAACACGGCGAGACCAATCCTTTCTCCATCCCTTGGGTCTGCCAGGGCTGCAAGAAAGACGTGCCCCCATGCGCCTGCCTGGTCGGCCGCTACCGAGGTTGTTACGGCGAATGTTACGCCTGGGTCGATGCGGAGCACACCGCGCAATTTCGCGACTTCGTCTTGATCATCCTGGCGCTGGCGCCGCCCGACGCCCAAGACGCCGTGACCACCCCCTCGGGCCTGGGCGCAGCGAACAGCCCGAGCTTCTAGGAGGGACCAGGGACGAGGGACGAGGGACGAGGGACCAGTATTTTTGTATTTGTATTCTGGCCCCTGGTCCCTAATCCCTGGCCCCTTTCTTCAGTCCCTGGCCCCTTTCTCCTCCACGCTGCCGGGCCGATACAGGGGCATGTACCGGTAATAGACCTCCAGCGTCATGCAGGCCAGGGCGGTGAAGTAGAGCCGGCCGCCGGAGCCGACTCCGTGGTCGTGCCCTTGGAAGTACCAGCTACCCTTCTGGTGTCCGACCGTCTCCTGGGTGTCGATCAGATACTGGCGCATCACTTCGTTCCAGCGCTGCCAGGGATAGCCGCCATAATGGTGCATGACCTGCGTGGCGTAGTAGTTGTAGTACATGTTGTTCTGCATCGGCGTCTTGTCGGTCGAGGGACCGAGGTTGCCCAGGATGTGCACGCCCCGTTGCAGAGCCAGTTGATCGTGCTTCCAGCCCAGGTACATCCGGCACAGCAGGCCAATCGCGGTGGTGGCGGGTCGCGTGCGTTCGGGGCCGATGTAGCCGTAAGTTGCTCCGCGATCGCCCTGCACCTGATCCAGAAAGTAGCCGGCCTTGCGCATCGTGTGCTGCTGCACGCGCAGGGTCGCCAGCTGCCCACTGCGCAGGGCCATCATTTGCCAGCCGACCACCGAAGTGTCTCCCGGCTGGCGCGCCATGTAGCGCCAGCCGCCGCCGTTGGGATCCTGCGCCTCGGCGATGTAGTTGAGCGCTGCCTGCGCCGGCTCGCGCAGCCAAGAGTCGTGGGTCATGCCATAGGCTTCCGACAGCGCGATCGCCGCCAGTCCGTGGCCGTACATCGTGCCGCCAGGCTCGTGCAGGCTGCCGAGGTCCCCCTGGATCTGCATCGTGCGCACCAGGTAGCGCAGGCCCCCCTCGATGTTCTTTTTGTATTGGCCTTCCTTGTGCGTCTGACCCGTGCCCAAAAAAGGCAATAGGGCCAGCGACGTCGCAGCGATCTTGCCGGGTACGCTGCCGGGCTGACCGCAGGCGCCTTGGCACTTGGGACTCTTCTGATGTTCAAAGCTCCAACTGCCGTCGGCTTGCTGATGTTCGGCAAGCCAGAACAGGGCCCGCTCGACGGCGGCCTCGCTTTCGGCCGTGCCGCCACCGGAGCGAATCAGTGCAGAGCGCGAGCCCGGGTCGAGGCGAATCTCGAGCGAACCTCCTTCGCCCACGATGCCGCCGCCCCCGTCGGCCGGCGCCAGTGCGCCGTCGATTGCGGGCAGCTCTGGCCGGACCAACCCGATGGCGTTGCTCACCTCGGGCATTTCCGCGAGCGTGTCGAGCGCGTCGGCGTCAGGCGCGATCGGCGTTGTTTCAAGCGACGCGGAGTTTTCCAGTGCGTCACCGCTCAGTTCATCGACGCTGCCGCTGGCCGCCTCGGGGTCGATGGCCACGCTGAGCTCGCCGCTGCCGCCGCCAAGATCAACCGCGGCCACGGTCATCAACGTCAGCAGTAGCACCAGCGACAAGTGCACGACCATGCTCACCAGCCAACTGGGCAGGTGCAGCGAGACGGTATCGGCGACCGTGGAACAGTCAGCGTCGTCGTCGATCGCCAGCGCCACGCTGGATGGCCCGACCTCGCTGGCGACGGGCAACGCCACCGGCGCGCCCGGCGGCAGCGGCGGTGTTGCCAGCGCCGGTTCAGGCGGCGCAGGCTCTGCCGGAACAGACGCGTTGGCCTGCGCGGCGTTGGCGGCGAGCGGCGAAGGGGTCATGGCCGACCTGCGAGCGTCTGGCGATCAGAAAAATATGGGTCGAGCCGCGCCGGCATGGAATTCGTGCGGCGACGGTCGAAGAGCCGTATTGCGGGGAGATGGTTCCCGGGGCGACGTTGCTGGCTCGGCGGCCCGGTACCTTCTAGTCTACGCGACCGCCCCGGTGCTGAGTATCGAGCTTCGTAGGGGAAACCGCCTGGGCCAACCCCGGCGCAGCCCCGCTCGGCGGGCCGCTTCACCGGAGAATCCCGGTCTCACGGGCGGTTTGGGTCTTTCGATAGCACGATCCATTTGCCGCTTGCGACCGGGTTTACCAGGACAATTCGCCCCTGGCCAGAAGGGCGGCCGTGGAGGTACAATCTGGGGTTTACGCAGCCGAGCGGCCTGGCCGCCGAGCTCGCCCCGCTCAAAAAGGCAGTCAGTTAGAGGATCTCGTCGGATGGCCAAAGGCAAGAAGAAGGTCGAAACCGTGTTTCTGGTGTGCGAAGAAACCGGTGATTACAACTACACTCTGCGGCGCAAAACGGGCGGCGAAAAGCTGAAGCTCAAGAAGTACAGCCCCCGCCTGCGCAAGCACACCTTGCACGCCGAAAAGAAGAAGTAGCGCCGCGCACACGCCGCGCCCGTTGGCGCGACGTTCGATGGCTGTCCGCTCGGCGTCTGAATTGCCGGAAGGCCTGAGTTGCCGGGTAAGCTGCGGGCCGCGTTCTTGAGCGCCTTCTTTGTCAGGATGATATGGCCAAGTTGTGGCGAATTCACCCCCACGATCCTGCGCGGATCGAAGACCTGCAGCGCTCCGCGGGCTTGCCGGCCGTGGTTGCCCAGTTGCTCGTGGCCCGCGGTGTGAGTGATCCGCGCGTTGCCCGAGACTTTCTGGAAGCCAAGCTGGGCACGCTGCGCGATCCCGAAGAGCTGCCCGGCCTGACCCTGGCCGCCGACCGCATCACGGCCGCCGTGGCCGCGGGCAAGCGGATCGTCATCTATGGCGACTACGACGTAGACGGCATGAGCTCCACGGCCATCCTCTGGCGCTGTTTGCGCCTGTTGGGGGCCGAGGTCAGTTACTTTGTGCCCAACCGCCTGGACGAAGGCTATGGCGTGAACCGAGATTCGCTGGCCACACTGGCCGAGCGCGGTGCGCAGATGATTGTCACGGTCGACTGCGGCATCGCCAGCGTGGCCGAGGCGCTGGTCGCGCGCGAGCTGGGGCTGGAACTGGTGATCACCGACCATCATCAGTTTGGCGCATCGCTGCCACTGGCCGCGGCGATTGTGCATCCGGCGCTGCCCGGCTCGACGTATCCGTTTACCGGGCTGTGCGGCGCGGGCGTGGCCTTCAAGCTGGCCTGGGCCCTGGCCCAACGCGCCAGCCAGGCCAAACGGGTCAGCCCTAAGATGCGCGACTTTTTGATGCAGGCGATTGGCCTGGTCGCCCTGGGCACCGTGGCCGACGTCGTGCCGCTGGTGGACGAAAACCGCGTGCTGGTGCGACACGGCCTGGCCAGTCTGCGCGAGCGGCCCGGTTTGGGCGTCGCCGCGCTGATGAAGATCACGTCGCTCGACGAAAAGCCGCACCTGTCGAGCGAGGACATCGCGTTTTCGCTCGCGCCGCGTTTGAACGCCGCCGGCCGCTTGGGACAGGCGACCCTGGGCGTCGAGCTGTTGACCACCGACTCGGCCGAACGGGCCGCGGCGCTGGCCGCCTACCTGGGCGAGCTCAACAAGAGCCGCGAGAGCCTGGAGCGCAGCATCTACCTGGCCGCCAACAAGCAGGCCAGCGAACAGTTCGACCCTGAAGGCGACGCCGCGCTGGTCTTGGCTGACCGCGGCTGGCACCCTGGCGTGATCGGCATCGTCGCCGCGCGGCTGGCCGAGAAGTATCATCGCCCGGTTGTGTTGATCGCGTTCGACGCCGCCGGCTTGAAGCCTGGTGTCGGCTCGGCGCGGAGCATAGCCGGGTTTGACCTGCACGCCGCGCTGCATGCGTGCCCTGAGCATCTGGTGAGCTACGGCGGACACGCGGCAGCGGCGGGGTTGAAGATCGACGAGGCGCGGTTGCCGGAGTTTCGCGAACAGTTCTGCGAGTTCGCCGCCGGCGAGCTGTCGCACACGCCGCGCGTGGCTGAGCTGCGCATCGACGCCGAGGTGCCCTTCAGCGCACTGTCGGCGGCGGCCGTGGCCGACATCGAGCGGCTGGCGCCGTTCGGCCAGGCCAACCCTCGACCCATGCTCTGCACCTCCGAGGTCACGCTCAGCGAACCGCCGAAGCGAATCGGCGGGGGCGAGCGGCATCTGTCATTGCGGCTGAACCAGCACGGCGTCGAATTTCGGGCCGTGGCCTTTGGCGGCGGCGAATGGCACGACGCGCTCAGCCAGCCAAACGGACCGATCGCGGTCGCCTTCCGGCCCATGATCAACCATTTCCGCGGCCGCAAATCGGTCGAGCTGCAAGTCTGCGATTGGCAACCGGCCGCTGTGCTGGCCAAATCAGATGCGTGTGCGTGATCGCTCGCTGGAGCGACGCCGCGGGTCACGAATCGCCGGCCTGCCAGTTACCTCGTCCGTATACTTTCTCAAGAGTCTGGCCCAAGTGCGCTCGTTGAGTTGTGGCGACTCAGCGCATGATATTGTCAGGTTGACGATGGACACACGGACCCATTTTGAGATCGAGCGTCGCGCGATGTTGCAGCAGTTGCTCTCGCGAGGCATTCAGAGCACGCGCGTGCTGGCGGCGCTGGACCGCGTACCGCGCGAACGCTTCTTGCCCAGTGCCGTGCGGTCTCAGGCCTATGCCGACCGCGCGCTGCCCATCGGCCAGCAGCAGACCATCAGCCAGCCGTACATCGTGGCCTTGATGACCGAGGCCTTGCAGCTGACCGGCGCCGAGCGGGTCTTGGACGTCGGCACCGGCAGCGGTTATCAGGCGGCCGTGCTGGCCGAGCTGGCCCAGAGCGTGGTGTCGATCGAACGTCACGCGGAGCTCTCGCGCCGCGCTCAAGAGACGCTGGACGCGTGCGGTTATCGCAATGTCAAGCTCGTCGTCGGCGATGGCACGCAGGGTTGGCCCGAGGGCGCACCCTACGACCGCATCCTGGTGGCGGCGGCCGCTCGCGAGATCCCGCCGGCGCTGGTCGAGCAACTGGCCGAAGGGGGCACGCTGGTAATCCCCGTCGGCGCTCCCGGCGGTCAGGATCTGCAAGCCTTTCGCAAAGTGAACGGCCAGCTTATCGCCCAATGGCTCACCGGCTGCCGCTTCGTGCCGCTGGTCGGGCCGGGGGATGCGCCGGTCTAGTTGCGACGCTGTCAGGCGGCAGATCTTTTTTCGCGGGCGCAGTAACATCCGCCGTACTTTGACGCTCTAGCAGAGTAACGAGGTTCAATATTCCCTTGCTCGACTGGAGCGTGCGGCATGGTTCCCTTGCCCAAACGTTGGAAGATGGTGGCCGCGGTCGGCTATGGCGTGATGATGTCCGAGGCGCTGGTCGGCGCCGTGCGATTTAGCTATTGGCTTGCGGGCGGAACGCTCTCGCAAGCCGCGGCCGGCCGATTGTTCCTCCTCAGCAGCCTGCTGACCGGGTCGCTATGTGCCTATTTGTATGCGCGGTTCGCGAAGGCCACCGCAACAAGCGCAGCGGCCCCCGTGACGCCTGGCGATGGTCACTAGTTCGGCGCAGCGGCGACTTTCCCCCTGCTTGCCAACGGCCAACCGCGAGAGCTTGTCGCCCGGTCAGTTCGCCTTCAGGCTGAAGTTCAGCGTTTCGGTGCCGTCGACCACTTGCGTGAGGTCCTGCTTGACGTAGCCGCTGGGGTACACGCCCAGGCGATAGGAGCCCGCGGTCAGGCTGCCGAAGGAATAGCGGCCTTGCGAGTCGGTGTTGACCGTCGCCATGACCTTCCAGTTCATGTCGTACAGGTACACCTTGACGCCACTGAGCGCCGTGCCGGTCGTCGACTTCACCGTGCCCGAGATCGCATAGGTGCTCGTCGGCGGCGGGGTGGTGGGCGGCGGATCGGTCGGTGGCGGTGTCGTGGGCGTTGAGCCCGAGGTCGGCGTGGTGGCGTTGTTGACCGTGTTGTTGGTGACTACCAGGTTGACCAGCTTCCAGCCGCCGTTGTCCTCGTTGCGCGTGTAGTTTGACGAGGTGACCGTGCCTGACGACGAGAGGATGTTGTTTTTCACGGTCACATTGGCCGAGCTAGAGACGTAGATGCCCGACTTGTTCAGCACCAGGTTGTTGCCGTCGATCGTGGTGCCGTTGGTGATCTCGTTGAAGATCCCGTAGATCGTGTTGCTCATCGAGAGGTTATTCTTGACGACGTTGCCGGCCCGGCCGGTGTCGAGCCAGATGCCGTGACCGACGTTGGTGTCGACCGTGTTGTCGGCGATGGTGACGTTGTTGGCTTCCCACAGCTTCAGGCCGCCCGCTTCGTTGTTGGTGTCGCCGACCTTGTTGGGATTGTTGTGCGAGATGCGATTGTTCTGAATCAGCCCCGGCAAGCCCTGGGTGGTCCACTTCAGCGGGCCAGAGTATCCGGCCAGGCCGTCGTACTTGACGCCGAGCACGGCATTGTCGTGGATGTAGCTGTTGGTCAGCTTGCCGCCGTCGTAGAGCGTGATGCCGCGCACCTTCGAGCCGTAGACCTCGACGTGGTCGATCGTCCAACCGGTGGCCATATCGGCGTGGATCGTGCCTGCCAGTTGAATGGGCGAGTAACCATAGGCGACGATGTTCTGGATCGTGACGTTGTTGTTCTTCGAGCGAAACGCGTAGGCCGCGCCCTCGCCGCTCATCACCGCGCCGTAGGCGCCGATGAAGGTCTGGCCGGTGGTGGGCGCGATCGTGATCTTGTGATAGGTGCCCGCTTCCAGCAGGAAGGTCTTGCTGGGATTTTGATAGATGAGGTTGTCGACCTGGGCGTCGGTCATCGACGGCGTGATGTGAACCGCGCCGGCCGGGGCGGAAATGTTTGCCTGGGGGCCGACGGCCGCGGTTGTGCCGGCCAACATGGTGCGTGGATCGAGCGACTCGAAGCGGAGCCGGCGACCGGCTCGTGGGAGTGTCCGCATAACTTCCTCCTGCGTGTAGGTGCGAGAACCCAGTTGAAAATCATTGAACGGGAGGCGGCCAGCATAGGGGGCCGCGGGCGGCGCGAAGAATCGCCATTGCCGCACGCACAACCTAGTGCTTCGCACAACGGCATGCATACCGCCCAGATGGGGGCAAAATCGGCTCTATGCCCCATTGCGCAATAGTGAAGTCATGCGCAGAAATGCTGTAACTTCGCCGACAGATTGGCCGCGATAAGTCTAAGGCATGAACTCAGCGGCATTTAGAAAGCATCGGGGCAAGGCGATTCGAGATGATTCGCCAATCCAGTAGGTCCGCGAGATTTATTTGACGGGCACGAAAATTTGCGCGAATCCGCTTAAGAAATGCGGCATCGACGGCAGAACGCAGCCGAAATGCTTGAGGATCACGGCTCGCCGCGCGGCTCGCAAACGCACGTCCTTGCGCCAACGGAACGCTTGCGAGAGACTCTTGGCCCGCAAGCCGAGGCGTCTGCGAAAGCGCTGGGAGAGCGACGCGCTGAGGCGCAGTAGTGAGCGCGGGGCGACTGGCCTGGCCGTGTCGACGGCGGAGAGTGTCGGGGCGTCCGCCGGGCCGAACGGCTCGGCGAGTTCCGGCACAGTATTTAGCGTGAGATTGATGATTTCCCCCACCAATCGGCATCGCATAACTCAACGAACAAATGAGAATCGGTCTATGCTCCGCTTGGCGCGTGGGATGATTTTTGATCGGTGGCAATGTCCGTATGCCGTCGTTAGAATACGGGCCAATCGGGGGTTCGTTTACAATCGTACGAGGGGAGCGGAAATGTCGGGAACCGAGTTACACGGGCAGTCGAACGGCACGGCCGTAGTCACTCCCCAAGCTGCTGCCACGACCGCAATTGCTGGCATTGCGATTTGCGGAAACTGTCAAGCACGATTCCGCGTTCAGCAGAAGCACATGGCACTCGTTGGCAAATCGATCCGTTGCCCAAAGTGCCATCAGAAGTTCGTCTTGAAGGTGGAGAAGCCGACGCCCATCGAGTCGGCCGCGATCAAGATCGCCGAGCAGCCGGGGAAAGCGAAGCGAAAGAAACGCACCAAGTCACAGATTCTTCGTCATCGCCTTTCGTCGATAAAGAAGGCGATGCGTCCCTACCACGCGCGTCTCACGCAAATGGCCTCGCAGGACAAGTGCTCGGAAGAGCAGGTGAGAGTCTGGTGTATCGACGTTCTGCGAAATGTGCTCGGGTACAAAGACCTTGAGATCGATACCGAGATGTATGCGCTCAACCAACGCATCGATATCGTGATCAAGCAAGCGGACAAAGTGTTCATGGTGATCGAATGCAAGAACACCCGGTCCAAGCTGCCCGTCAGCGCCATCAATCAGGCCGTAACGTACGCGGCCAGCAAGTCGGCAGATTGGGCGGTAATCACCAGTGGCCAAGTGTGGAAGCTGTTGCGAGTGTTTCCGGTCAAGGGCGCCGATCCTCGAACGGTCGAGGTGTTCGACTTGAGCCTTCTGGATGCCGACGGTTGCAGTGACGCTGACGTGGCAAATCTGTACTTGCTCACAAGTCGCGCCCTCTTCCGAGGCGAAACCGAAAAGTGTCATCATCAGGTTGCTTGCATGTCGAATCCGAGCATGCTGTCGGCAATTATCACGCCACGCGTCGTAAAGGCAATACGACGCTCCTTGATCGAAGCCTATTTGAAGTCGTCAAAGGTGCGAGTCAGGATTAACGAGGAGGAAATGGAAGAGCGCATCCGAGAAATGTTCCTGCCCGCCGACTTGAGCGACCCGCCCTCCGGAGCGAGTTCAAACTGAACCTCGGCCGCAGGCTCAAGAGTTGTGATTCTAGATGTGATTTGAAGAGCAAAATCGAGGTGAGGGACCTAGGAACAATCGCAACTGTTGGAGGCGATCTGTGAAGGACCGACACTTGATTTCCGTGGATGAGCTGCGGGCCGCAGGAGCTTTGGACGTGCCCCCGCATTGGCGCAAGACCCTGGGGGCCGAACGCGAGCTGCCGCTGTTCGCCGACCAGGATCTGCACGGCGAGGATGTGCAGGAATCCACCGACGAGTCGGACGCTGATGAATCCACGCCCCAAGGCGAGGCATCCGCGGACGACCTGGCTTGATTCCCGAGCGCAACACTTAATTCGCGGCACGGGTGCTTACGGCAGACTCCGACACTTCAGATTTTGGTGACATTCCTGCGTATCGCGGTCCTCACGCCGAGCACGATTGCGCCGATCATCAAGACAATGCCGAGGAGCGCCGCGCCGGGGGCGTCGTCGGTTTCTCCGATGTAGATGCCGGCCGCGCCGATGGCCACTCCGACAATGACGAGGCCGAGAGCCATGACTCGGTTCTTCGCTGACGATTTCATGGAGTCTTTCTTCCCGGTTTTGATTTGCCGCCGCCAACAGGCGTCTGAAATCATAACCTGAGCACATCAGCAAGTGCGAGCGGGGCCACCTGCGGATCCGTGGCGACCGGAGGGATCGGCTCGAAAGAGAGACGAAGCGATGTGCAAGCCGGGTCAACAGTCGCTGGGAAAGAAAAAAGGGACATTCTACTTCTCAGTAGAATGTCCCATTTAGTCGGGGCGACATGATTTGAACATGCGACCTCTGCGTCCCGAACGCAGCGCTCTAGCCAGGCTGAGCTACGCCCCGTTTCCCCTGGCGTGTGGGCGTGTAAGCCCCTGACGCTGAGGGAAGTTACGTATTTTATCGCAGCCGGCGAAGCGGTCAACGCCGAATTGCGGCGGAGTTTGCCGGCGAACCCTCGTCACCTTTCGCCCTCGGTCCAAGGATTGCCCGACGACCGGTGGACTCGACGTCACCGGATGCCGCAGCAGTGCCAGAGTACCAGGCAGGGGAACGTTTCTGGTCGCGATCACGTCCAATAGGGCGTCCAGCGTTGCCGATCGACGGTCGCAGGCCACTGGTCTGAGCGCACTTCGAGGTCGGCCGCTGGCTACGCCCACAATCGATCGGTCGAACCAGTACCCTGAGATCGGCGATGCAATCATGATCCTTGGCGCCATTGTCGCCGGATGGGTCACCGTCAGCGCCAGCGGGGCCGACGATTTGCCTCTGACCCCCGCGAACCTGGCCACGTTGCGCCTCCGCGCGCGGCGATTCAGAAGATCTTCGCACAGGCGAGCGAGCGCTTCATGAAGCTCGAGCCGGGCGCTGTGGTTAATTCCGCGGGGCAGACCGTTGTGAACTGAATCGCCACGGCCTGTTATGATGGCGCTGCCTGGAACCCTCGCTCGCTCTCGGAGAAGCAACATATGGATCGGACTCGCAAGGCCAATCGCGAAGATTACGAACGGACGTTCCAGTACCGCAGCCGGCAAGAGACGCTGCTCGGTGAAGAACTTGCTGAGGACCAACTGACCCAACTGCTGGCGTTCGTCGCCGAGTTAGGTGAGACGCCCGCCGGCGCCGCTCAGCTGCAGCGCCGAGCAAAAGCATTCGGCGAATGCCAGCGCAGCGAGGGGGAATCGTCGTCCGAGTTCTACGCCAGGTTGCACCATTGGCTGGATCGGGTAGTTCCTCAGACAAAAATCCCCCTGCACCCGCCGCGACAGACCGGCCCCGGCGATCCAGAATGACCCGGCTTCGGTCGCCGTGCCAGGACAGCACCACTCGTTGAAGGCGGGTAAGCCGTGGCCTGTAGATGTCGCTAATCCTTCCGCGTCAGCCGGCGCGGGGCGCTGGCGTCTTTCACCACCGCGTCGGACTTTAGAAACACGTCGAGCTGCTGACCCACGAACACGGTCTGCGAGCCGGCCGGCAGGGCATACAGCACGTCCAGCACCCGAGTGTCGACCTTTTCACTCGGGTCGCGCGTGAGCGACCGCTTGGGTTGGACATAGGGCTCGACCCTCACGAATGCCAGGTCGAGCGACGCATCGGCGTCGCCGCGGACGAAGGCTTTGCCGCTGGTGCCGGCGCGAAAGCGGGGCAGGTCCTGCTCGTCGATCGTGACCCGCACGTGCATCTGGTTCAGGTCGCCGATCACGACCAGCGCCTGGCTGATCGGCGCGGCCACGTACTCGCCGCGGTGCACGTCCGACTTCAGCACGTCGCCGTCGATGGGCGACCGCACCTCCAGCCGGGCCAGGTCCGTTTCGGTCTGCTTGACCAGCGCTTCCTCGCGGGCCACCTCGGCGCGGGCCACCGACTTGTCGTGCTCCCACGAGCCGGCCAACAGCAGGTCGTGCTCCGCGCGGGCTTGCGTCACGGCCTCGCGAGCCACGGCCACGGCCTGGCGGGCGGAGATCACTTCCTGCTCCGACACGGCCCGGGTGGAGAAAAGCTTCTCGCGGCGGTTGTACAGATCAGCCTCGGCGGCCATCGTGGCCTCGGCCTTGCGCACCTTGGCCTCGCTGGGCGGAATCTCCTCGGGCCTAGGTCGACCCTCGACCCGCGCCAGGTTGAGCTTGGCCGAGTCCAGGTCGGCGTGCCGCACCGCCAACTGGGCCCGCAGCTCGCGGTCGTCCAACCGGAACAGCAGGTCGCCTTGTTTCACTCGCTGGCCCTCGACGATCGCCACCTCTTCGATCACGCCCTGCAGTGGCGAACCGACCGAGATACTCTCGCTGGCCGGTTCCACCACGCCCGAGGCCGCCACGACATGTTCATATGGCGCGCGGGCCGGTGCGACCACGGGCTCCAGGTCAGGGGGCTGACGATGCGAGGCCACGAGGTGATAGCCCATGAAAGAGGCAAAGCCAACCGCCAACATCGGCAAACTCCAGCGGCGAAACATGGTGCGGCGTCCTCGTGTCAGCAGGTGTCTTTGTAATCGTTTGTCGGTATTGAGTGTCGTCAGTTTGCGCTGTCCGGCGTCAGGGCACGCGAGCTTTCGATGCGGCCGTCGGCCATTTCGAAGATGCGGTCGCCGTAGTTGAGAATCCGATTGTCATGGGTCACCACGATCACGGCCCGATCTGGCAACACGGCCACGCGCCGCAATAGCTCCATTACGTTTTGTCCGGAGTGCGCGTCTAGGGCCGCGGTCGGTTCGTCGCAGACCAAGAGCCGTGGCTGGTGCACCAGCGCTCGGGCGATGGCCACGCGCTGCTGCTGCCCGCCCGAAAGCTCGGCAGGGAATGCGTCGAGCCGATCGCCCAACCCCATCTGCACCAGCAGCTCGCGGGCCCGGGCAAAGGCCTCGCTGCGCGACAGGTAGCCGATCAACAGTGGAATCGCGGCATTGGCCGTGGCGGTAAGCGAGGGCAGCAGGTTGTACTGCTGAAAGACAAAGCCGATGTTGTCTGCCCGATACTGAATGAGTTGCCGCGGCGACAGGCTGCTGCGAGGCGTGCCAAACAGCGTGACGTCGCCGGCGGTCGCGTCGAGCAGCCCGGCGATGATCGAGATCAAGGTCGTCTTGCCGCAACCGCTGGGGCCGACCAGCAGTGACATCTCTCCGGCCGGCACGTCCAGATCGATCTCGTGCAGCACGCGGACCCGATTGCCGCCGTCGCCAAAGTCCTTGGCCACGCCGCGGCAGCGCACGGCGATGCCCGTGGGCAAGATCGTCGCGACATTTTCTGCGGGCGTGATCATCAGGCGCCTCGAAACACGATGGCCGGTTCCAGCACCAACACCCGGCGAACGCTCACCAGGCTGGCCAGGATGACGATCAGGGTCACGGCCACCGCGGTGCCGATCACGACCTGCCAGGGCAGATAGAATCCGGACAGGTGGGTTACGTTCTTCGTCGCTTCAAAAAACATCGCGGTCATGCCCACGCCCAGTCCAAAGCCGACGCTGCCGACGACGGTCGCTTGCAGCAGGATCATCCGCACCAGCCGGCCGTTGCTCAGGCCCATGGCCTTGAGCGCGCCGAACTGACGCAGGTTTTCCAGCGTGAACAAATAAAAGGTCTGCCCGGCGATGGCCGTGCCGACGATGAACCCCAGCACGATCGTGATGCCGAAATTGACAGGGATGCCGGTCGACCGCATGTAGTATCCGATCGTGCGCCAAAAGAACTGATCGCGCGATAAGGCCAACAACCCGGTCTGCGCGGTGATCGCGCGGCAGACGTCGTCGCGTGAGCGTCCCGGCTCGGGCTGAGCCAGCACGAACGACAGCCGGCTGCGTTCCGGCGGGGCAAACTCGAGCGCCCGGGTATAACGGGTGAAGACGAGCGGAAAGGTTTGAAACGGCGCGCCGGCCGAACAGATGCCCACCACGACGGCGCGTCGATCGTTCATCTCAATGGTCTGACCCAGGCAAGGTTCCACTCCGGGCCAGAGATACTCGAAGCCCGAGCGGTCGACGATGATGCCATCGGGTCGCGACAGATCGGCCAACGAGCCCAACAACATGTCGACCGGCGCTCCGACCAACGTGGTCTCGTCCAGGCCCATCATCATGACCTGGCGGAAACGGCCGTCGCTCACTTTGGCGCGGGCCAGTCCCTTGTAGTAGCGCACGGCCCAGGAGACGCCCGGCACGCCGCGGACGCGAAAGACGTCTGTCTCCGACAGTGGTCGGACTTCGTCGGTGTTTTGCACCTCGGTGTCCATGACCCAGATGGTCGCCTCGCGAACATCGTCGATCTGGTTGGCGGTGCGCCGCATCAGTCCAATGAACAGCGCCGTCTGCTGCGAGATCAGCAGCGTGCCGAAGGCGATGCCAAAGATCGTGCCCCAGTATTTGGCGCGATCTCCGGTCAGCATTTGCCAGGCGACCCAGTTCATAGGAGTCCTTCGGATCTCAATCGGGCGAATTGGCGACGCGGTGACCAGGTGCCTGCGGCTGGGCCAGCGGTGGGCCATAACCTAGCGCCGCCAGCGAAAAGCTCGTGATGTGCTCGGCAAGTTGATCGAGCGATAGTTGTGCGTAGGCCTCTTCACCCATCAGCCGCGAGGCGATCGGTTGATGCACGTGGTAGAAGAGGCATTGCCCTACGATGCTGAATCCGACCGGAAAGGACACCTCGTCGCCGGTGCCGGGCGGCAGCAGCTCGGCGATGATCTCCTTGAGCACCATGGCCATCGGTCGGATGTAACCCTCGACCACGTGGGCGCAGGCCTCGGTCGGCGCGGCCAGTTCGCGCAGCATCAGTTGCCGGTGCCAGGCCGGCCGCTCCTCTTCCAGCAAGCGGCGCAGAAACGTGCGGATGAAGTCGCGCAAGCGATCGGCTGGCGGCACCGCCTCATTCCACTCAGGCATGGGCACTTCGCCCTCGCGCACGCATTGGGCTTCGCTGCACGCGGTGATGTAGAGGTTCTTCTTGTCGCCGAAGTAGTAGTTGACCGCGCCAATATTGGCGCCGGCCGCCTCGCAGATGTCGCGAATCGTGGCCCCTTCGTAACCCCGCTCGGCAAAGATCCTGCCCGCCGCTTCCAAGACTCGGGCTTTGGTGAGATCGGTTTCCATCGAATGTCCGCCTGGAGAAAGGATGGTGCTAGGCACGCCGCGCCATTGAATCAAACAAACGTTTGAACAGATGGTATTCAAACGTTTGTTTGATGTCAAGAGGCCCGGACGGTAGCGGGGGATCCTCGGACCTCTCACCTGCTACACTCGCAGGTCGTATGTTGGCCAACCAGCGACCGTCTAAGACCAGCCCAATCCCAAAAAAGCCCATCCCTTAGGCACCATTCCATGCGATCGATCCAGCTGATACTCAACGGCAAATCGGCCGGCCGGGCCGACGTCCGGGCGGCGGTTCACGCCATCCGGGCAAAGGGGCATCCCGTCAGCGTCCAGGTGACCTGGGAGGCGGGCGACGCGGCCCGGTTTGCCTGCGACGCGGCTCAGCAGAATGTCGACGTCGTGGTCGCCGGCGGGGGCGACGGCACGGTTAACGAAGTTGTTTCCGCGCTGTGCCAGGTCGACCCCGTCAGCTTGACGGCGCTCGGCGTGTTGCCATTGGGCACGGCCAACGACTTTGCCCACGGGTGCGGCATCCCCTGCGACGACCCGGCCGCGGCGCTGCAGTTGTGCGCTACGGGGACGGCGCGCAATATCGACGTCGGCGTCTGCAACGGCCGGCACTTCGTCAACGTGGCCAGCGGCGGCTTTGGCGCGGAGGTCACGGCCACCACTCCGCCAAAGATGAAGCAGGCCTTGGGTGGCGCCGCTTACTCACTGATGGGTCTGATCACCGCGCTCAAGCTCACGCCCTATCGCGGCACGCTGTCGTCGCCCGCGGGAACGTTTGCCGGCGAGATGCTGCTATTGGCGGTGTGCAATGGACGGCAAGCGGGCGGCGGTTATGTGGTCGGACCGCAGGCCCGGCTCGATGATGGGCTATTGGACGTGTTGGTCGTGCCCAACGTTTCGGTCGATGCCTGGGGGCAGGTGCTACACGACCTGCTCAACCTGGACCAGCAGCCCGGTGAGCGCGTGCAGTACTGGCAAGTTCCAAGTCTCGAGATCACGGCCGAGCGGCCGCTGTACATCAACCTCGACGGCGAGCCGCTCTTGGATTCGCACTTTCAGTTCCAGGTGCTGCCGAAGCGGTTATCGGCAATCCTGCCGCCAGCGCTCCCACCCTCGCCCCTGGTGGGAGAGGGTGGCTTGCGTTAGCAAGCCGGGTGAGGGGGCGTCGTTGCCGAACAGTTTTCGATTGCGCGCATCGCAGCGCGCCTCTTGTACCTGCGGTACCCAGACGCCTGCGGCGTCTGAGCCACCCGGTCGCCAGGCACTACGCCTGTTCCGCGTCGTCCGGATGTTCAAAGACCGCCGTACGGTCGAAGCTGTCCGTGGCGGTGCTGGCCGGTTTTGTGGCGGGGCCATTGGCGATCGTGCGCGATGACCCGCCGATGCCGGACTGCGAGATTCGGCTGTCGGCCAGCGAGCCCGACTGGCTGCGGCGCTCGTGGCGACTCCACCATTCCTCGGCATCGTCCAGCGCCCAGGCGGCGCTGACCCGATCCAGCATGGCCGCCAGGTCGCGAGCCGTTTGCGGGCGCTTGGCCCGGCTCTTTTCCAGGCAGGCCAGGATCGCGTGCTCCAACTCCGGCGACACCGCGCGGCCGAGCCGCTGCGAAGGCGCGTCGGGAATGGTCGAGATGTGTTGCTGGCAAAGCTCGCCCAACGATTGCGCGTTGAAGGCCGTCTGGCCGGTGAGCAGGAAGTAGCCGACCGCGCCCACGGCATACAGATCGCTGCGGGCGTCGACCGACTCGGGCATCTGGATTGCCTCGGGCGACATATACAGCGGCGTGCCCGACAGGTCGCCGCCGCGCTGTCCCTCTTTCTCATCGTTCAAGGCTTTGACCAGGCCGAAGTCCAGCACCTTGACCACGTCGGGCTCGGCGCCGCGGCGGTTGAGCATGATGTTGGCGGGCTTGATGTCGCGGTGCACCAGGCCCAGCGAGTGAGCTTCGTAGAGCGACGAACAAATTTGCCGCAGGATGCCGACCACGCGCCCTTCGGGCTGGGGACCGTCGCCCTCGACTAGGGTTTGCAGGTTGATGCCGTCCAGGTACTCCATGGCGTAATAGAACACGCCCTCAGGCGTGCGACCGTAGTCGTAGATCGCCACAGTGTGGGGATTGTTGAGGTTGCAGGTGATTTGCACCTCGCGCTCAAAGCGCTCGATCGAGGCTTCGTTGACCTTGTCGACGTCCAGCATCTTGATCGCCGTGGCACGGCGGAGCATGGCGTGCTGCCCCTTGTAGACCACGCCCATCGCGCCGGCGCCGATCCGCTCTTGCAGGCGATATTGGCCGAGGTGCTTGGCTTCGATCTCGGCCTTTTGCGCCTCGCGGCGCAGACGGGCCACGATCACGGTGAACACGAAGATCGCCGCGGCGCTGATGCCCAGCAGAGTGAACAAGGCAAAGAACGTGCGCTGCAGGATGGTCAGCGGGTGGAAGGCCTCATCGGCACTGATCTCGGTAATGATTCCCAGATGGTAATTGGGCAACCAGGTCCAAGCGCCCACGGCCTGCGAGCCGCGATAGTCGCGATACCCTTCGATATCGACCCCAGAGGTCCCAGACGTGGCCTCTGCGCAGATCTTGGTCAGGGGCATTTCGCGGCGGCGGATGCCGGGTCGGTAGCCTTCCAGCATGTTCCCGCCCGGGTCGCGAACGTCGACGTTCAAGATCGAGGCCGCGTCGTCCTTGTCGGGCAATATCCCCAGCAGGATCATCCGTTCGTCAAAACGGCTGTTGGAAACCATCACGCCTTGTCGGTTTACGGCATAGGTCTCGCCCGTCTCGCCGATCCGGCCTAGTTGCAGGATGTCAGTGAATTCCTTCTCGGGGCGGATGCGCATCGCCAACACCGCAATCACCTGCAAGTTGTCGTCTCGCACTGGAGCACAGACGAACATGGTCGGCGTGCCGCTGCGCATTCTTCCCGACCGATCTTTCAGCATAGTAATGCTGGGAAACGGCGGAGACACCGTGGCATGGCCCTCGAGTGCTCGGGCCATGAAGGTCTCGTACTGAGGAACGGTTTGCCCGATCAGTTCTTTGGTGTATGCCGCGAAGATGCGCTGTTGTTTGTCCGCAATGGCGTAGCCAACGAAATCGTGCGAGGTCATCGCCGGCTCCAGCTCCTTGGCTAGGCGCGTATGCAGATCGACCCCGTCTTGGTCATTGCGGGAGGAATCCGCCGCGGTCGGTCCTTTCTCCAATCGTGCGCGGGCTTCCAGGAGCTGCGCCACTGTGGCACGGACTTCCCGGCTGTTTGCCAAGGTCAACGCGCTCGACTCCTGCACCTTGAGCCACTTTTCAAGCATGGACCGCTCGACGCTGAGCAAGGTCGTAAGTTCCGAACTTAGCGAATTCTCCATCGTCCGCCGGATGGCTTGGCTGACCCCGTAGCCAATAACGGCCAGAATAACTAACGCTACGATCGGCCAGATCCAAAGTTGCTTTTTCAGCAACAGCCGCGTGCGGGTAAATGTCCGCCCAAACGATGTCTGGCCAAACGTGATGTGCGCTTGGCCCGGGTCGCGCCTCGAGTGAGAACGCGAAACAAGCTTGTCGAGCCAACCTGCCATGAATGTGATCGCGGGAGTAACCCCGGAGAATTCCCGAGAATGGTGCGAAAGACGAGGAATCTCGATGCTAATCTCGACCCTTCGTCTGACGCAAGCGCCGGACCCGCCAGGAGCCCAGCGGGTCGACGAATTCCCCGATAAATGGCCACTTGGCCGGGTTTCTACCGTTGCCGTAACGGTCAGCGGCTACTTCTGGCCGTCGGCCGGCTCGTTGCCGTCGGCGGCCTGCTTGGGTTGGTCCAAGCCGTGCGGCGCCGACACAAATCGATTCGGTCAATCTCTAGTCCGTCGCTAGCAGGCGACCTTGCCGTTTCGGACGGTTGGGCGGGCAGCGTGGTCGGCGGGGCACGGCAATCGGCTCCGCGACGCTTGCATTTCGTTGCGATTTTTCATTGCGAATGGCTATATTCCGAGTAGCGCCTGAAAGGGCGTCGCCGCGAATGGTCCGCGTGTCAGGACGTCCACGTCAAAGCCAAGAGGAGCTGCGGTTATGAATTCGTCCATCGAACTGCGATCGCGGGCCCATTATGCCGCCATCGTCAAGCCACTGCTCCCGGCCGCGGCCTTCGTCCCGTCGAAGAAGAAACTCTGGCAGACCGGTTTGCACCTGGTCGTCATCGCGACGTGCGTCTGGGCGATCGGCCGCTTCGACAACATCTTCGCCCGGTTGGCGCTGTCGGCCGTGATCGGTCACAGCCTGACCTGTCTGGTGTTCTTGGCGCACGAGCTTTCGCACGGCGGCATCATGACCCGCTCGCGCGGACGTTACCTGTTGGAAGTGTTCCTGTGGGGTTTGAACCTGGTGCCGGCCACGATGTGGCGCAAGCTGCACAATGAGAACCACCACGTTCACGCCAACACGCTCAACGATCCCGACCGCTACTTTCGCCAGTGTGAGCTCGATGCTCCCGGCGGAACCCTGCGGCGCTGGTACGCGCGGTGGACCATGCCGCACAAGTTCACGTCACGCTGGAACCTGGGCGTCGGCGTGCACTTCGTCACGTACATCCTCAGGCACCTGGTCACGGTGTTTTATCCGGGCACCAAGCGGCCGGCGATCGTCACGTTCAAGCCTGACTATCGCTCGCAGGACCGCTGGCGAATCATATTTGAGCTGGTTTGCATCGTCGGCATGCAATATCTGATTTACCTGGCCGTCGGCAGCTCGGTGGTCGCCTGGCTGTGGGCTGGTCCGATCGCGCTGTGCTTCACCTCGACCTACGCGATGTCGTATATCTGGACGAATCATTACCTGCACGGCTTGCACGAGCTGCACGATCCGCTGGTTGGTTCGACCTCGATCGTCGTGCCCAAGCTGCTGGACAAGTTGCACAGCAATTTTTCGTATCACACCGAGCATCACCTGTTTCCGGGCATGAACTCGGAGTATTACCCACAGGTCGCCGAGATCCTCCAAGAACAATTTCCCGATCGCTACCATCGCGTGACCTATCGCGAGGCCTGGCGCAACCTGTGGAATGGGGAGCTGGCGATTCTCGAGGAACCCTCGGCCGCCGCCGACGCCGCATCCGGCATTCCGGCGCCGCATGCCAGCGAAATGCCGGCGGTCAGCCACGAGGTCACGCAAGGTGGCCCGCACATCCTGCACGCACCGGTTCACGCCGACTAGCGGCTTACCCTCGCCCGCATTGCGGGAGAGGGTGGCTTGCGCGAGCAAGCCGGGTGAGGTCGGTCTTACGTTGAGCGATTGATCGGCCACGCAGCGCCGCGAACACCCTCACCCTGGCTCGCCGAGCGGCGAGCCGTCCCTCTCCCGCAATGCGGGAGAGGGAGAGGCGTGCCTACTTCTTATCCTTGCTCGGCAGCTCCATCACTTCGACCTTGCGGATGCTGACTTTGCTGCCCGGGTCGTGCTGTTGGAAGGCGAAGTGACCTTCTTTGAAGGTCTTCTCGAAGTCGAAGTACTCGTATAGCTCGTCGCCGTTGACCGTGATCTTGATCTTGGTCACCGGCTTGCCGCGCCAGACGTCGTCGACCACGGCGATCTCGTAGGTGAACCACGCATCGGGCTCGACCAGCCGCTTGTAGACGTGGCACATGCCGTACAACGAGCCGGTGCGAATCGGGTCGCGGTGCGTGCTGTCAATCTGCGCTTCGTAACCGTCGGTGAAGCCGGGCTTGCGGGTGGTGCGGAAGTACAGGCCCGAGTTCCCCTTGTCGTTGATCTTGATCTCGGCCTTGTAGCGGAAGTTCTTGTAAGGACCGGTCGTGTTGACCAGCATCGAGGCCTGGCCCGACCCCTGAATCTCTCCGTCCTTCACTTCCCAGACGCTCTTGTCGTTGCCGACCTTTTCCCAACCGTCGAGCGACTTGCCGTCGAACAGTGCGACCCACTTCTCCTCTGCTTGGACCGCCGGCGATGCAAACAATGCGGTGCAGGCCACGGCCGCCAACAACAATCCACGAAGCGCCACGTTCATCGGTGTCTCCTCAGCAGTGAAAAACGGACCACGCTCAAGCGCCCGTGCTACGCGTTACGGACGGCGGTCACCACTGTAAGCGATCGGCGCGCAGCGGGAAAGCGGCCGCTTGCTTTTTCAAAACCGCCCTTTTCAGAAGGGGACAGTCCCATTTTGCACCGCGACCATGCATGTGCAGGGTGCGCGGCGCAAAATCGGGACAGTCCCCGCCGGTCATGAGCGATCGAGACTTTGCGATACTAGGCTTTGGCGCTGCCCAAACCCAGGCATTCGGCCAGCACCTGCACGGTGTGGGCGATCTGCTCTTCGGTGTGGTGGGCCGTGATGAAGAACCGCACTCGGGCCTTGGCCTCGGGCACGGCCGGGTAGAGGATCGGCTGGGCGTCGATGTTGTGGGCCAGCAAGCGGTGCGAGAGCTCGAGCGCCTTGGCCGAACTGCCCGTGATCACCGGTATGATCGGCGTCTCGCGGCTGTTGCCAGTATCCAGACCGCAGGCGGCGGCCAGCTTTAGAAACAAGGCGGAGTTTTCGCGCAACCGCGTGACCCGCTCGGGCTCGGCGTGCAGGCAGCGCACCGCGGTCAGTGCCGCTGCCGAGTTGGCCGGCGAGGTGGCGGTGGCAAAGACGATGGCCGGCGTGGTGTACTTCAAGTACTGCACGAGCGTGTGCCGCCCGGCGAGGTAGCCGCCGCCGCTGGCCAGGGCTTTGCTGATCGTGCCCATCCACAGATCGCCTTCGGCCGGATCGACTCCAAAGTGCTCGCAGATGCCCCGACCCCGCGGGCCCATCACGCCGATCGAATGGGCCTCGTCCACGTACAGCAGCGCTTCGTGGCGGCGCTTCACATCGAGGAAGCCGGGTAGATCGGGATAGTCGCCGTCCATGCTATACACGCCTTCGATCGCGATCACCACGCGGCGATGCTCACCCCGCACGTCGTTGAGCAGACGGTCGACGAAGGCGAAGTCATTGTGCGGAAAGGGTCGCCGCCGGGCCGGCGACAGCTGCGCGCCTTGCATGATGCTGTTGTGCGCCAGCTCGTCGAACAAGATCAGGTCATCCGCGCCGAACAGATGGCCCAACACCGAAGCGTTGGTGCCGTAGCCGCTGGGAAACACCACCGCCGCTTCCGTGCCGACCAGCTCGGCGATCTCGCGGTCCAGATCGGCCAACAGCGCGCTGTTGCCGCCGACCAGCCGGCTGGCCGAGGCACTGGTGCCATAGCGGCCGATCGCGGCCTGTGCGGCCGCCACGACCTTGGGATGATCCGACAGACCGAGGTAGTCGAAGCTCGTGTAGCTGATCACGGCCTGATCGCGTATCGTGGCGGTCGCCGCGCGGACGGCCTGCTTGACCCGGAAGAACGGGTTGGGCAAACCGGCGGCGGCCGTGTCGGCCAAGCGTTTTTCAAAGGCCAGGCATTCGGCAAACTGGGTGACGTCGCCTTCGGCCTTGCGCGGCGCGCGCTGGGCCTTCGGCGCCGTTGCATTGGACGCCGTTACATTGGACGCCGTGACGTCCGTCGCTGTGGCGTCGGAGCTGGCTGCCTGGTCGGCGGTGCCCGCCGGGCGGCCCGTGCGCTCTTCGACGCAGCGCACCAGGTCGCGGCAGCACTCGATGTCGTACAACGAGTCTTCGGTAAAGCGGATGCCGAAGATAGCTTCGATGCGATTGACCGCCTCCATCGTGGCCAGCGAGTCCAACCCCAGCTCGCCCAGCCGGCTGTCCAACGTGAGTTGGTCGGCCAGCTGCTCCGCCAGTCCCAGCCGGACCTCGGCCAATACGATCTCGGCCACCTCGCCGGGCGCGGTGACGCGCCTCGATGAATCGACACTCATGACGAATCCTTTACGTTGGAGATGACCTCGAGTCGCACAGCGGTCGCAGCTGGGTTGGTTGCGATCGATACGACGCCTGCACCTAGCTAGGAAAAATTGTAACAGCGCACCCTTGGGCGCCGCGCCCCCCTGTGGCAGGCTGGCGGCGGTTTTCTCGCGGTCATTCGCCTTAAATGCACTTCTTTAAACGTTGGGCGACCACCGATTCAGCGCTCGTCCGACCGGGCTAAGTTGATAAAAACCGCCGGCAATTCACCGGCGCTAAAAAATAAGCTGCGCGCGAAACCCAACCACCAGGCTGGGATCAAACTGCTGGAGCGCCGGCACGATGAACTGGATGTCCGGCGTGATCCGAATCGCTCGCGTCCATTGATAGTTGTAGTAGCACTCCAGCCCTTGGCCGTTGCCGATCGGTCCGAACTGCGCCGTGATCAGCGGACCGATCTGGTCGCTGGTGCTGGCATAGTACCAGCCGACGCCAAACGTGTCGTTCGGTCGCGCGTAGCCCGGCACGTTGCCCCCGATGCCAAAGCTCAGGAACCAGGCCAGCGGACTGGTGCCGTCGTCGGCAATGCCGGCCCGGCCAAACGGTCCCCAACCGCGCAGAGCATCGCCCGACTCGACCACCAGATACTGGTCAAAGTTCCAGTACAGGCACCACGAGCCGCGGGTCGTGGGAATCGTGATGTTGGGATACTCGATGTAGGCTTCGCCCAGCGAATTGTAGGTGCGATTGTTCCAGGTGGCGCCGAACAACTGGTGGCCGGGCAGGTCCCAGAATCGCGTGGGCAACCGCAGACTGGCCGAGAGCAGCACGCCGTCGTTGAACAACTCGGCAAAGCCGCTGGAGTTAGTAGTGTCGGTCGAGTTCAACACGCTGAAGATAAACAGCGGAGTGCCATCGTCGCCAAGCACCATGAAGCCGGCGCCCAGCGTGCTATAAGGGACCGTGGAGCCGACGATCGGGTTGAACACAAATGCCATGTTCGAAAACTGAGTCTTACCCCGGCCGTGGGCAAAGGCGTTCATGTCGCCGTCCAGCGTGTCCATCTTGCCGGCGTAGACGCCAACCGTTTCACTGACCATCTGCGTCAGCAGCACATTGGTTAGATACAGTTGTTCGCTGTTATATACCGGCAGGTCGGCAATGAGCGTGGGCGAGATGAAGCAGCCGACGTCGCCGACGATTGTCTCGCCGTAACGATGCTCGGCCTTCAGTTTCAGAAACAATCCTTCGCGCACACCCAGCTTGCCCAGGTCGGTGGTCAGCACGTAGTCGCCGTGACCGCCAAAGTCGAACGTCCGATGCGCGCCGCCAGTGGTGTTGCCGACGTAGAAGTTGGTACTGTCGGCTTGCAACGTCATGCCGCTGTCTGCCAGCCGCGGGCGGACGCCAAACCAGTCGCCGGTCAATTGCGTGGTGCGGTAGCGCCAAGGCATCTCGGACCAATCCGGCTCGAGCAGGTCGGCTCGCGCGGGCAGCGCGAGCGCCACCGCCCAGAGCAGCCCGGCCGTCAGGCAGGGTTGCGCCGCGCGCGCAAGTCGCCGGTGGTAGGGGCGGTGAGTCGCCATAAGTCGGATGCGGGAACCTCGTCGCCGTGGGGCGCGACCGTCTGCCCTGGCGGCTGCGCCCTTCGATATCTCGACCGTTGTCACGCGCCGGCATGCATTGAAATCACCTTGCGCGGCGGGCTGCGGTTAGCTGCGCGGTTGCGGTGACTTTGCCGGCGATTACCGTGCGCTTTGGCGCGGTTGTCCTGTCCGCTCGCCATTGCCAGTCAGTTTGCCCGGCATTACATTTGGCCGCAGCCTCACCGGGCATGCGCCCGATCAAATCGCCAATCAGGAGAGTTGCCATGCCGTCCGATCGCGCTCGATCCACGCGTCGCGAGTTTATGCGAGTGGCCGGCCTGACAGTGGGCGTCGCCGGAGTCGCCGCGCCTGCGACCCTGCTGGCTGCCGATCCGGCGGCACCCAATCGCGACCCGGATGCGGTGCTCAAGCGCCTGGTGGAAGGCAACCAGCGGTTCATGAAAGGCGAGACTGCCCGCCCAGGACGCACGCCGGCCGAATTTGCCGCCGACGCCCGGGGCCAGGCTCCGCTGGCGATCATCGTGGCTTGTGCCGATTCGCGGGTCGCGCCCGAGCTGGTGTTCGATCAAGGGGTCGGCGAGCTATTCGTGGTGCGCGTGGCTGGCAACGTGGTCAGCGGCACCGGGTCACTGCTGAAGGGGAGCATCGAGTTCGGCGTGGCCGAGCTGGGCGCGCGGCTGATCATGGTGCTGGGTCACAGCCAGTGCGGCGCCGTGAAGGCCGCCATCGAACACATCGACAAGAACGACTCGCTGCCCGGCTCGATCGGAGGCCTGGTCGATCTGATCAAGCCCGCCGTGCTGCTGGCCAAGGGCAAGCCGGGTGACAAGTTGGACAACGTCATTCGCGCCAACGTCGAGCGCTGCGTGGGCCGGATCAAAGGCCTGGACCCGATCCTCTCGCCGCTGGTCGACAAGAACGCGCTGAAAGTGGTGGGCGCGACCTACGAACTGGCCACCGGCAAGGTTGAGGTGTTCTGCTAGGCGGTCCTTTGCGGTGACGTCCCGCGTTCACGTCGTTTTGCCCTCGCCCATCTGTGCCAGGTGCTGCTCCAAGCGGCTCAGGGTCTGATTGGCCCCTTCGGTCGCGCCGAACTCGCGAACCACACGGTCGCGGGCAGCCGCAGTCGGGAAGACCATTTTCATGGTCAAGCGCGTCTTGCTTCCCTCGTCGGCAAACGTGACCGTGACGTGAAACTCCGCCGGGGCGCTTTCCTCGCCGCCGTGATCATATTCCAGCAACTCGCCCGGCACGACCTTGATGTAGCCGATCCAGTTGGGCCAGTCCTTGCCGTCCGGACCGTGCATGACATAGCGCCACCTGCCACCCACGCGGACGTCCATCGAGTGCGTGGTGGTCGTGAAGCCGTTGGGTCCCCACCAAGATGCAATGTGACGGGGATCGGTCCAGGCTTGATACACCAGCGCGCGCGGCGCGTCGAGCAAGCGGGTGAAAACCAGTTCTCGATCGGCCGTGTCGCTGGCGGCGGTTGCTTTTGCGTTCATGGTCCTGCTCCGCTAAGTGTGATTCATCGCGTCGTTTCGGTCACGATGATGGGTGTGTTGTTGCCGGACGGTCTGAGGCTACGATTTCTTGCGAGGAGGTTTCTTGGCCGGCGCTTGCAGCTCGGCGAGATAACTTTCCAAACGGTCCAGCCGTTGTTCCCAGAACTGGCGATACTGCTCGACCCAATCGGCGACCTGTCGTAGCGGTTTGGCATGGAGCCGGCAGGGGCGCCACTGGGCCTCGCGGCTGCGCTGCACCAGGCCGGCCCGCTGGAGCACCTTGAGATGCTTGGAGACCGCGGGCAGCGTCATGTCGAAGGGCTTAGCCAGGTCCTTCACCGAGGCCTCGCCGCGGGTCAACCGGGCCAGGATCGCCCGTCGTGTCGGATCGGCCAGGGCGGAGAATGTCTTGCTCAGGTGGTCGGTCGGCATGGAGATATACCAAATGGTTAATTAACTAATCGGTAAAATATAGAATTGAGTGCACTCTGTCAAGGAGTTTTTATTGGGTACTTGCGGAGCCGCGCTTCGATCTGCGACCCGCTCTGCTCAAAGGAATCAGCGGCCTGGCAGCGACTCGATCTGTGTGATCAGGTCCGATGTCGAAGGCCGGGCGATGAACCGCGTTGGACGGTGCAGCCATTGCACCACGCCGTTGCCGTCCACCAACAGCACCGTCGGCGCGGCGATGTCTTTGCCCTCGGGCGACGCCTGGCGGTTCACCAGGTCGACCGCGCCGGACAATCCTTGCCGCTCGTCGGAGATCGCCTTCAAGTGTGGAAACTCGCGCTCGGTCTCGGCCGCCGTGGGCACGTCTTCCAAAGAAACCACGACCACGTCGGCCTTGGCCTTGTCAAACGCCGCGTGATGGGCCTCTAGCTCCCGCAATTGCGTCATGCAAAACGGGCACCAGCGACCCTGAAAGAAAACCACGGCGGTCGTCCGGCCGCGCTGAAAGTAGCTCTCGTCGATCTCGGTGCCGTCGGCCAGCGAGGCCCGAAAGGCCGGCAGCGAAGTGCCCACCGTGACGGCCCCCGCGTACTCGGGCAGCACGGTCATCCCCATCACGAACAGCCATTCCAATCCTGCCAAAGCGATCAACACCACCGCGATCAGATAACGCCACCAGCGACCTTGTCGCACGGCGCCGGCCACCGCCAACAACGCCGCGACCGAGCCGCCGACGGGCACATACCAGGGCGTGATCAGGCGGTTGGCCCAGGCCACTTGCAGATAAAAGGCCACCAGCACCGCGACCGCCAGCAGAAAACCGCCGGCCAGCAGCCAGCGTGGCGCCGCAGGGCCTTGAACCGGATTGTCGGAACCGTGCGTCGTGGTTGCCGGGGCGATGCTCATGGATAGTGCCTGGGGCTAGCGTGGAGATGAGATCTGCCGCTTCGCTTGGTTATGTCCGCCATTGTCGGACATCGGTCCGCGCGGGTCAAACTGGTTCTCGACTACCCCGTTCAATCGCGCTACCGCACGACCAAGTAGTCCAAGATCATGATGCCGCTCGATGCATACAGCCGGTGCTTCACGAGTTTGAGCGTGGCCCTTTGTCCGCCATGGGGTAGCATCGGAATGCCGCCGCCGAGGACGACCGGGATAATGGCAGTCTCGACGCCGTCGACCAGTCCCGAGTCTAGCAGGTTGCGAAACAGCTCGCCGCCGCCGAACAGCCAGATGTCCTTGCCCGGCTCGGATTGCAGACGCTTCACCGCCTCATGCAAGTTGTCGCTGATGATCGTGATGTCGGGGTGGTCTTCGGCCCGCAAAGTGCGCGAGACCACCACGGCTTTCATCGGCGGCATCCCACTCGGGCCCATGGACATCGCCGTGTCATAGGTCTTGCGGCCCATCAGCAGGGTGTCGAAGCCGCTGAGGATCTCGCTGAAGTCGATCTCCGAATCCTCGACGATCCAGTCGATTTCGCCATTGGGCCCGGCGATGAAACCATCCAGGCTCATGGCGACCGAGTAGCGAATGCGGCGCATGTGAGGGCTCCTCGTGTCAGCGGGAAATGTGGGCAGGTCGCATCCATCGCCGATATTCTACGACCCTCAGCGCCGATCGCCAGCAAGCGCGCTCATCCGCGATTCATTGCTCGCCCAGCTCCGCGTGCAGCTCGGGCAGGAACTCGGCCAGGTGCGACATCTCTTGCGAACAGTGCACCAACAGTGCCGCGGCGTCAGCGGCCGTGGGCTTCAAAAACCGGGTGACCGCGTACACCGCCAGATTCGCCAGTGCCCCGCCGCGTCGCGCGGCCGCATAGGGTCCGCCGATCCAGAACCGCGACCGCATCTCCGATCCGTCTGCGGTCCGGGCGACGTAGTGGGCCAGGTAGCCAAAGTCCAATGGTCCGCCGGCAAAGCCGACCCGGGCGCAGACGCAGGTTGCTTGCTGGGCATCGGCCAACAGAGGCTCATTCAGACCCATCTCGGCCGGCGGCAAAAAGCGAATCGCATAACTCCCCAGCGTGCTGCCGACGTACTCGTCGACGCACGAGGTCCGGCCGACGTATCGCGCGCGGCCCCGCAGCGACGCCGCGCCGGGCGTGCGCCAGGCGGCGTGCACGTGGGCCCGCGGATGCCAGAGCTTGTAACGCTCTGGCTCCTCGCTGTGCCAGCCAAACCACCAGTCAACCATCGCCGGCGAAACCCCAGGCATCGCGGTGACCAACGTCAGGTGGATGCCGCCGCCGGGCAGCAGGCAATAGCCGTTTTGCAAAGCGCTCTCGAGTTGCTCCAGCACGCGGGCGGCCTGGTCCAGCGGCGGCACCAGCGGCGCCGCGACCGGACCGTGCAACAGCGCCTCACGCACCTGCTCGGGCAGTGGCGCCATTTGCGGATTCCAAAACCGGGCGTAGGGCTTGCCGTCGAGGTCGCCCGGTTCCATGCCCAGGTAGCGTCGTTGGTCGCTGCGACGGGGGCCGGAGTTCGCTGCGCGGGTGTTCATGGTCGACCCATCCAACTGTGAAAGCGACCCTCGGGATCGTAGGCCGCGCGAACCTGATCCAACCGCGCCAGGTGCGGATCGGTGACGAACTTCAGCGGCCGCTGACCTAGGTTCTCGTCGGCCAACTGACAACCGGTCGCCAGATGCTGCATCTCGCGCATCCGCTCTACCGGCCAGTCGACGAACTGCGCGTCGTCGCGGGCATCTTTCCAGACCGCGTACAACGCCAGGTAAATATCATCCTCCATCGAGTAGGCCATGTCGGGCCGCTCGGGCGGCGGCGCCCAGTTCATCCACAGCATGTGCGATGGGGCAGGGGGGAGTGTTTCGGCGATGCGGTGCAAACCGGGCAGCAACTCGTCGATCGACGCGCCGGTCCACATATTGTCGACCGCGTAGCGATGACCGTCCGGATAGTGGGTCGTCACGCCGCGGTACATCATGCCCAGGCCCGAGGGAATGAATGGAATGCGTCGGCTGGCCAGGCGCTTGAGCGGACCCTTGGTAAAAAACGACGCCAGCCGCCAGGCCTCGCCCAGCGAGTCGGCAAAGATCGGCGCGACCACGGTCATGCCCGGGCCGCGCACCCCCGGCGTGTGCCGCGACATGAGCATTTGCAACTCGATGCCGCCGGGCACCTCGGGGCCGATCTTGTGCAGCCAGCGAGCGACATCTTCCAAATGGTCGATCGAGAAGGTCTGCGCCGCGAAGCCGATGACGCGTGGCCGTTGGTAGAGCTGCAAATGAAACCGCGTGACCACGCCGAAGAAACCGGGTCCCGCGCCGCGGGCGGCCCAATACAGGTCGGGGTTCTCCTGCGGACTGGCGTGTACCAGCTCGCCGGCCGCGGTGACCACGTCCAGACCCAGTACGCTCATGCAGGCCGGACCCAGCACGCGGCTGTGCCAGCCGTAACCGCCTTGCAACAGGTAGCCGCCGATGGCCACGCCGCGACAGTGCCCGCCCGGAAAAAACAACCGCTCGCGGGCCAGCAGCGTGCCGAGCTCATGTCCGGCGCGACCCGGTCCGGCGGTGGCGCGCATTCGGCTCTTGTCGATCTGCAGCTCATCCAACCGCGACACGTCCAGCAGCAGTCCGCCGTTGCGAATGTGGTTGCCGGCCCAACTGTGCCCGCCCGACTTCACGCCCATCCGCAGGCCCTGCGCGGTTGCCATGCGGACCGCGGCGACGACGTCGTAGACATCGTTGGCCTGCACGATCAGGTCGGGAAACCGATCGGGCAACCGCTGATTCCACAGCGCCTCGGCCCGAGCCGATTCATAGCCGGGGTCGCCGCGGCGAAAGGTCTGACCGATGGATTTGCCGCGTCGCGCCACGAAGTAGTGTCCTGCCCAAGCGTAAAATTCGTTGCACACCTCGGAATGAACGTGCAGAATCTAGCATCTGTCGCGGGGTGTGTTAAGCCGTTGGCTGCCGACGGTTTTTCCATCGCGTGGTGTGGCGCTCTGGGGCCGGAGTTCTGTTATAATCGCAGCCACCGCCTGTTCATTCCTGCCTATCATCCTTCGGCCGACCTTTCACCGAGGACCGCAACTATCATGCACCGCACCCCTAAGAATTCGTCTCGCACCACGACCCGGCGCCAGTTCCTGGGTCGCGCCGCTGCCGTGTCGGCCGGCGCGTTTGCCGCGCCTTTGATCATTCCTCGCAGCGCCTTGGCAGCACCGGGCAGGCCGGGCGCGAACGACCGGATCACGGTGGGTGCGATTGGCGTGGGCGGCCGCGCGAGCTTGCTCTTGCAGCAGTTGCCCGAGGGGGGCCAGATTGTCGCCTTGTCCGACTGCAACCTGCCGCGCGCCGAGGCGTTCAAGGCCAAGGCCGGCGCCGACTGGCCCGTCTATCAGGACTATCGCAAGGTGCTCGATCGAAAAGATATCGACGCCGTGATCGTGGCCACTGGCGAGTTTCAGCGGGTCGTGCCCTGCATGGAGGCCTGTCGGGCCGGCAAGGACGTCTATGCCGAGAAGCCGCTGACGCTCTACATTCGCGAAGGCCGCGCGCTGGTCGACGCTGTGCGCAAATACGACCGCGTGTTGCAAGTCGGCACCCAGCAGCGCTCGATGGCCATGAACCGCGTAGCTTGTGAGCTGGTGCGCAGCGGTCGCTTGGGCAAGCTGATCGAGGTCCGCGCGATCAACTACAGCGGTCCCGACACGCCGCCCGCCGCCGGATTGCCCGAGGAGCCCGTGCCGGCCGGACTCGACTGGAACGTCTGGCTGAACCAGGCCGCCGCGCGACCCTTCAACGGTCAGTGGATGGGCTGGATGCGATGGCGCGATTTCTCGGGCGGAGAGATGACCAACTGGGGCGCCCACGGCATCGACCAGATTCAATGGGCCCTGGGCACAGACGACACCGGACCGACCGAGCTCAAGCCGCTCTCCGAAGGGCCCAACGGCCAGGTCGCCATGCGCTATGCCAACGGGGTGCCGGTCAATTTCGTGATCGAGCCGGGCAAGGGCCCGATGGGGGGCGCGGTCTTTGTCTGCGAAAAAGGCAAGCTCGAAATCAACCGCAACAAGTTCAGCTCCAACCCGCCGGAGATCGCCACCGAGCTGGCCAAGCAGGTCGACGTCGCCGAGGAAGAGCGGAAATGGAGCGACTCGCTGGCGCTGTGGCAGGCCCGCTGGCACATGCAGGATTGGCTGGACTGCATTCGCACGCGCAAGCGCCCGATCGCCGACGTCGAGATCGGCCATCGTTCGGTCTCGGTCTGCCACCTGGCCAACATCACGCGGGCCGTCGGCCGTCCGCTCCGCTGGGATCCCAAGACCGAGCTATTTATCGGCGACGACGCGGCCAATGAGTACCTCGACCGCCCGCGCCGCGCGGGTTTTGAACTGCCGACGGGTTAGGGTCAGTCCGCCACGGCCGAGAAATTGTGTCGCGAGCCGCTTACTTCTTTTCGCCGAGGCCACCCAGCCGCTCCGGCGTGTTGGGGATTTCGTCGACGAGCTCGTTGAGCTCGCCGGGCCGTTTGTTGAGGCGGAACGCGTCGTAGAGCTCGCCCGTGGCAGTGCGCGCCTGATAGCGCAGCGTGCCGCCGTCGATGGAGATGATCTGGTAGAGCTGCGTGTTCTCGGCGGCGCGGCGCATCGCGGGCGTCCGTTCCACGCGGTACATTTTCGGCCCGCTCACCGAGACGACATAGACCGTGCCCCCCTCGGGGCTGCGGGCGTTGGCGCCTGAGCCGACATTTTCGGAGAGCTGCTGGCCAAAACGACCATAGCCATGATCGTGCCCTTGCAGGACCAGGTCGACGCGATACTTGTCTAACATTGGCTTCCACAACTTGCGAATCTGCGGGTTGTCGCGCCCTTTGGCCGTCGAGTAGACCGGGTGATGAAAGGTCAGCACGGTCCACTTGCTGGGATTGTCGCGCAAGGCATTTTCGAGCCAGGCGACTTGCTCCTGCTCCTGCTCGTTGGAGTTCAGCGAGATAATACGGACACCCTGGTAGTCCAGCAGGTACACGGTTTCTTCCAGCCCGGGCGGGCCATTTTCGGGCAGCGTGAACTGGGGCCGCCAATGATGACTCAACGTGCTGCGCAAGAGCGGCCGATCCTTGTCGCGCGGATACTCGTGGTTGCCGGGCGTCGGCACGCTGGGGACCATGGCATTCAGCCAACCGCCGGCGCCGAACCATTCGCCCCACTCGGCGTCGCGATTGCCGCTGTTGATCAGGTCGCCGGCATGGATCATGAACCGCGCTTTGGGCGCGTCGCTGTGCGCCTCGCGGATGACCCGCGACCAATGCGAGCGAACGTCGTTCTGCGCGTCGCCGAAGTAGATAAAGGAAAATGGCTCGGGCTTGTCGCTGGCCGTCGAAAACTGGATCCATTCGCTCCAGTTCGCGCCATCGCCGACGCGATAGGCATATTTGGTGGCGGGCGAGAGGTCCTGAAACTCCACGCTGTGGTAGTGCGCGGGGCCCAGGTCACTTTGATGCGGCGAGGTCGTCGCGGTCAGCTCCTTGGCCTTCTTCTCAAAGTCGGGCCCCGATTCCGCGACGGCAATCTGCGCCAGCCCTTTCTTGATCGACGTGTCGGTTCGCCAGGTGACTGCCTGCGAGCGGGCCGGGTCACCCTTCCAGGTCAGAATAATCCGATCGGGCATGGGAGTCGCCCGATACAGGGTCGCGTCCAAAACCTTCGGAGGATGATCGTCGTGTGCATGGGCGAGCGTGGCGACAAGCGACAATACCATTGCGCATGATCGTTGGAAGCGAGTCATGGTGGAGTCCTGGCAAGTGTGATGGACGCTGACGGAAAGCGAGTCGCAGTAGCTTAGCCGATTTGCCGCTGCGATTCCGCCCCAATCGGACCTGCACGACCATTTGCCGCTGGTGGCATGCCGGCGATCAAAGGTGCCGCTTCATCCACGCTACCGCGTGCGGCACGTAGTCCGGCGGCAGTTTGTGCCCCGCGTCAAAGAGCACCTGATCCTTGGCGGGGCCGGTCAGCAGGGCCTGCAATGCCACGGCGTGAGCCAATGGGCACAGGTCGTCCGCGCGGCCGATGATCGTCAAGAGCGGTCGCGGACCGATGGCGCGGACGAAATTCTGCGGCGCCACGGGGGAATACTTAGAGCGCTCGGCCGGCGCCGCCACGGCCACCGCCGCCTTGACGCGCGGCTCGACCCCCGTGAGCGCGAACGTCTGAGTCCCGCCCATGCTATAGCCGATCACGCCGATCCGCTCGCGGTCAATCTCGCTGCGCGTGGCCAGGTAGTCGATCGCCCGGCGATAGTCGCGCGTGGTTTGCACGTAAATCTCTGGCAGCGTGAAGTAACCTTTGCGCGGCGGGTCGCCCGAGCTGGGGTCGGCCAAATGATTGACCGGCGAGAAGTCATTTTGTGAAATGCGATCGCCGTGACATTGGGCGTCAAGCGCGAACACGGCAAACCCGGCCGTCAATAACGCCGCGCGCAGCTGGCCGCCGCTCACGTAGTTGCCGTCCTGCCACCAGTTCTCCTTCGACCCCGACCAGCCATGCAGCAGTAGCACGCAGGGGCAGGGCATTGCTGCATTTGCCGGCAACTGCAAGTAGGCAGGCACAAGGAAACCTTGCGCGCCGCGGAACACGATCTTCTCGCGCGGCAGATCGTCCTTGTCGACTCGCTCCACGACCCGAGCTTCCAGCGGGATTGTGCGGTCGTAGCCGTAGAACGCGGCGACCGCCAGGCTAGCCTCTTCGCCCAGTCGCTCGATCACGACCGGCTCGTCGGCCACGACCAGGTGTGCAGATACCACGATCATGGAAACAACGACGACCCAGTTCGGCGATGCAAATCTCATGGTCACCTCTATGTGCCCGACGGAAGTCTTGCGAGTAAGCAGCGAAAGATGGATTTTAACCACGGACGGGAGCTGGAACACTACTAGCTCGATGCGCCAGCGAGGGAATCGGGAAGTGGATTCTCCTTTTGCAGTTTCCCTCGCTCGCGCTTCGGGTTGGTAACAACGAAGCGATAGCGCCGTCCAGCGGATATACTCGGACAGCTTTTCCTCCAGCAAACCTGCGCAGGCCTCCGCCATGACCAGTGCCGACAAGATGCAGCGCGACGTTGTCGAATCGATTCGTCAGTTCGTGGACCGCGAGATCGCGCCAGTCGCCAGCCAGTTGGAGCACGCCGACGAGTATCCGACCCAGATCGTCGAGCGGATGAAGGAGCTGGGTCTGTTTGGCTGCAACGTCACGGCCGAGTACGGCGGGCTGGCGCTCGATACCACCACGTTTGCCATGATCGTCGAGGAGATCGCCCGTGGCTGGATGAGCGCCGTCGGACCGATCGGCACGCACTCGGTCATCTGCGACATACTTCAGCGTTCTGGCACCGAGGCGCAGCGGCAGGCGTTTCTGCCGGGTCTCGCTTCTGGCGAGCGCCGCGGCGGGCTGGCGCTGTCCGAAGCCGACGCCGGCACCGACGTGCAACGCATCACGACCACGGCCACGCGCGACGGCCAGGGCTATCGCATCAACGGCGCCAAGATGTGGATCACCAATGCGCGGCACGGCAACACCTTCGTGCTGGCCGCCAAGACCGACCCGCGCGCCGAGCCGCCTTACCGCGGCATCTCGGCATTCATCATCGAGAAGGGGGGCGAAGGTTTCACGGTCACGCGTGACATCGACAAGCTCGGCTACCGGGGCGTCGAAACCTGCGAACTGGCGTTTCGCGATTTCTACGTGCCCGGCGAAAACCTGATCGGCGGCGCGCAGGGTCAGGGCTTCAAACAGATCATGACGGGTCTCGAGAGCGAGCGGATCAATGTCGCCGCTCGCGGCGTGGGCCTGGCTCGGGCGGCGCTGGACGACGCGCTTGAGTATGCCCAATTGCGGCACACCTTCGGCAAGCCGATTGCCGAGCATCAGACCATCCAGATCAAGTTGGCCGACATGGCGACCAAGGTCGAGGCCGCGCGGCTGTTGGTCTATTCGGCCGCGGCCAAGAAGGACCGCGGCGAGCGCTGCGACCTGGAGTGCGGCATGGCCAAGCTGTTTGCCACCGAGACCGCCCAGGAGGTGGCGCTCGAAGCCCTGCGCATCCACGGCGGCGCCGGCTATTCCAAAGACCACCGCGTGGAGCGTTACTATCGCGACGCCCCGCTACTCATCATTGGCGGCGGCACCAACGAGCTGCAAAGGCTGATCATCGCGAGGAATCTGCTGAACCGATCGCGATAAGTGTCCACGCGCAAAAAAAAAACCGGGGCCGCTCACTGTTGAGCGGGCCCCGGTTTGGCGTGAGGTGGGATACTGGGCGGGTTCGTTCGTGCTCTGGTTTAGAATCCGAAGAAGTCACCGACCGCACCGGCCGCGTCCTTCACTCCCGAGCCGACCGCACTGGCGCCCCGGCCGACCGTTCCGGCCACCTTGCCAGCCGCCGAGCCAGCGGCGTGGCCCACTCCGGACACGCCCCGTCCGACCGTGCCGGCCACTGAGCCAGCCGCGTGTTCCAGACCGTTGCCCACGGCCGAGGCCCCGCTGCCCAGCGTCTTGATCACGCTGCCCGAGGTGCTGGTCGTGCTGCGGTGGTCGCGGATGATCGGCCCGGTGGTATTGGTCACCGTCACGCCGCCTTGGCCGCTGGTGACCAGCGTGGGAGTGCGGTGGTCACGGACGATGCCGTTGAAGCCGGTGGTGCTCGTCACGGTGCCGACATTCGTGGTCGAGACTTTCGGCGTGCGGTGATCGCGGACAATACCGTTGAAGCCGCCAGTGCTCGTCACGGTCACGCCACCCTGACCGTTGCCACCCGAGAGCGGCGGCAACTTCGGCGTGCGGTGGTCGCGGATGATCGGGCTGGTGACCAGGACCGGGTCGACCATCACCGGCGGGTGGAACGGCGGCTTGTGCACCGGGTCCACAATCGTGCCGGGCTGGCCGGTGCCACAGTGGAACGGGGGCTGCTGCTGGGTGCCGCAGTTCTTCTTGCAGTGCTTGTTGTTGTTCGATTGGTTCGAGGAGGTCTTCATCATCTTGTTGGAGCTCGCCTTGTTCGAAATCCCAGCGCTGCGATTGCCGCCATTGCGGTTGTTACCGCCACTGTGCTTGTCGCCGTTGCCCCCCTTGGCCAGGGTCGTACCAGCTTGCAGGGCCATCGTCGCAAATACCAGGGTCGCCAGCAGGGTCGTCGTACGAGTCATGATCCACCAGTCCTTTTCCCTTTGGGGAGGCAAGAAGATTCTTTCTTCGGGCAGACACCCGTCTGCCACTAACCCACCAAGCGGAGGACCGGCGGATCTGTTACAGGCCGAACCAGAAATCTTTTTTTGGCCGTGCAGCTGGCGGGGAGGGCGATCCTGAAAGGACCCGATTGCCGGGCATTCACCCTGAGGGCCAGAATGGCTGATTAGCCGGCTTAAAGCCTGCTCACACGCCTGCCGCGGCGGGTTCATCGCGCAAGGCAGCGGCCACGGCGTCGCGCATGCCCCGCGGCCGAATCGAGAACGCCTGGCGGGCCGAGCGGTCGCGGACGATCGTCGGGTTTTTCAGGCCTTCGATCAGATGCCTGCCGACCTGGGCCGAACTGGGTGTGACCAGTCCCAGCCACAAGCTGGACAAGTAGGGGGTCAGCACCGGCACCGAGATCAGCCAGCGACGCAGACCCTGCTGGCGTGCGTATTCGCGAATCACGTCGCCATAGGTCACAACGTCTTCGCCCCCAATCTCAAAGATACGGCTGGGCCCGGGCGGCAGGTCGAGCGCCGCCACGAGATAGTCCAAGGCGTCTTCGACCGCGATCGGCTGGGTCGGGGTGGCCAGCCAGCGCGGGCAGATCATGACCGGCAACCGATCGGTCAACGAGCGGACCATGTCAAACGCCAGGCTGCCGGCGCCGATCACGACCGATGCCCGAAACTCGACGCATTCCACGCCGGACTCTCGCAGGATGCGGCCGACCTCATGACGGCTGCGCAAGTGAGGCGACAGGGCGGCGTCATCCACCCCCAGTCCGCCCAGGTAGATGATGCGGCGGACCTTCGCAGTGCGGGCGGCCGCGACAAATATCTCTGCCGCCAAGCGGTCCTGCTTCTCAAAGTCTGCGCCCGCGCTCATTTGATGCACGAGGTAGTAGGCTGTGTCCACGCCCTCGCAGGCGCGGAGCAAGGACTCCCGGTCCAGCACGTCACCGGCGACCACCGTGGTCGACGACCTGGTCCGCCCGACGAGCTTCTGCGGATCGCGGACCAGGCAGCGGACACGATTTCCGCGCCGTTCGAGACGGTCCAGGAGTTGAGCGCCGATGTAGCCGGTCGCCCCCGTCAGCAGGACCAGGGGTTCGGCCGGCGCGTCGATCGGGCTGGCTTGCGGCGGGGACGACATAAAGTCTAAAGTCCCGATTCAGTGGTCGTTGACCTTGCCAAAGTTAGCCCGGCGGCGTCATTGTATCTTTCGTCGCGCCCTCGCACAGGTTGATTGTGGCGGCGTCGCACGAATAGGTGACGCCATGCCATCGCTCGCTCGACCATCGACTGATGCGCTCCAGCGCTTTCTGGCCACACAAGCGCTGGCGGGCTTCAGCTATCAGGCGGTCGGCGCCACCGCCGGCACGCCGCCGCCGGGTTACGTGGTCGATCGAACCAGGGTCAAGTTGGGCCAGGGCGAGGGCGATTTTCGCGCGGCCTGCGGCGCGCTTGAGCATTGGCGGCAGTTTGACCTGGGCTGGGTCGAGGCCTGGCCCGACGATTGCCCGCTCGAGGTTGGCCAGGTCGTCGCGGTGCTGGGCCGGGCCATTGGGCTGTGGTGGTTAAACGCCTGCCGGATCGTGTATGTCGTGAGCGAGACCGAGCCCGTCCGCCGTTTTGGTTTCGCCTATGGCACGCTGCCCGCGCATGCCGAGAGCGGCGAAGAGCGGTTTCTTATCGAGTGGGACCCGGCAACGGATGAGGTGTGGTACGACATCCTGGCCTTCTCGCGTCCGCAGTTGTTGGCTACCAGACTGGGCTATCCGGTGGTGCGGCGGGCTCAACGTCGCTTTGCCCGCGAATCGGCCGCGCGGATGCAAAGGGCAGTCGCCGAAGCCAGCCGCTGATGAGCTGAGCGCTACTTTGACTCTGGCGTCGCCGGTTCCGTGACCGACGGTCCCTGGGCGGGTGCCGTCTCGGTCGGCGCGCCGTCCGAGGTCAGCACGCCCCGGTCGGGCGTCGCTGGTTCTTCGGCGGCCAGCATTCGCTCGAGCAGCTCGGGGCTCTCGGCCAGTTGCCGCCAGGCTTTGCGCTGCTTGGCGTCGAGCACCGACAGGACGCGGCGTCCGAAACCCAGGTGAAACTCGTCGAGGTCGCCGGGGCGGCTCTCGCTCGTACGCGCCTGATACTCGTCGACCAGATGCTCGAGCGACGCGAGCTGTTGCTCGGTCAACGACAGCAAGCTCTTGACCTGCGGTTTCAGCAGATGGTGCGGTCGGGCCTGGCGGATCACGGCCTGAGGCAGGAAATCCTGCAGCGTCTGCGCCGCTTTGGCCAGGTCCTTCTTCTTCACGATCGAGCGCGGCACGGGCAACCTCTTGGCCGTTTGTGCGACCCGCTTGACGGCCTGGCCCTTCACCTTGACCGTCTTGTGGATGATCATCTTGCCGTCGGGCAGATACTGAGAATCGTTCTCAGCCAGCGCGCGTTCGACGGGCTTGGCTCCTTCCAACGCGAAGATCAATACGCCGCCCAGGACCACGATGCCCAGCACCATCGCCACGCCGACCATCGGCCTCTTGATCGGCGTCAGTGATCTCCGCACCGAGCGAAAGTTTTCCCAAGAGATCCAACGACGTTTGTTTTCGGCAAACTCCGAGGGGTCGACATCGCGTAGCCGCAACAACCCGATCCGGGTCACGACGACGGGCTCGGCGGTCGGCGCTGCGCCAAGAGCCGTTTCCTGCGAGCCATCCCCTTCGGCAAACTGCTCGTTGGCCGAATCGAAATTGGCCGGAGCTGTGTCGGCCGAAATAGTGTCGGCCGAAATAGTGTCGGCCGAAATAGAGTCGGCCGAATCAGCGTCGGCCGTTGGCATGACTTCTTGCTGTTCCACGCGCCGCCCGACCACTTGCACTTCGTACCAATCGTGAGCGATGCGGAGCAGGTGCAAACCGCCGATCTCACAATCGACCTGGCCGAGCGCGGCCACGCCGAAGCCCGTGGCCGATTCGTCGATCACTTCGATCGGCAGTTGCTTGTGATTCAACTCGAGCGCGCCCCGACGGCGCGCAGTCGGTACCGGGCAACGGTAAGAACCGCGCCGTTCCGAGGGCGATGGCGACTCAGAGTTGGGCATGTTCACAGATAGTGATCTCGCGCACTTCATGCACGCGCCGGTGCGCGGCCTGGGCAGCAACGCGGAAGGCGGTCAGGATGAAACGTCTTGCACTGACCAAGGATACGTCAAATTCGCCCCGTTTCTCGGAGGTTTACCCCGACAGAATCGGGGGTTTCTCGCAGCAGAATATGCCGGTCGTGCCGGTCGTGGTGCCCGCAGACCGGCAGGTTGATCGCGATCGACCCACCCGACGTCGGGGCCCGGCAGGGGGCGGCAAGCTCGCAATGAGACCGCGCCCCATCCAACGTGCTCGACCCCTGCTCAACGGTCGCGTCGTCCCCACGGCCGGGATATAAAGAGCGGACGACTGAACACGCAACATGGTCGGGCCCCCGCGCCCGCTGCCATATCACCAGGGATCAATCGATGACAGGATATCTGTTGGTTGGGATTCGATTCGCATTAGGACTGCTTCTGGTGTTGCCCCTGGGGGGCCGTCTTGGCTCGGCCTGGGCCCAGGAGCCCTCTGCCGCCGTCGACGCATTGGGACTGCAGCAGGTGCAGGTCATCGGCACGCACAACAGCTACCACGTCCGCAAGCAGGCGGCCGCCGGCCGGGCCAGCGCCTGGAACTACAGCCACGCGCCGCTTGACGTGCAGTTGGATCGAGGCGTGCGCAGCTTTGAGCTCGACTTGCACTGGAAGAACGGCGAGTTCGAGGTCTTTCACGTGCCGCTGGTCGACGAAGGCACGACCTGCCGCCGCCTGTTCGATGCCCTGGCCACGGTGCGCAAATGGTCCGACGCGCATCCCCGTCACGTGCCGATCTCGTTTCTGTTCGAGTTGAAGCAGGAAGGTCCAGGTCTGGACAAACGGATCAAGGAGGTCGACGCGGCCAGTCTCAACCAGTTGGATGACCTGCTCAAGGCTGCCTTTGAACCCGCGCGGCGAATCTCGCCAGATGACGTGCGGGCCGGCGCCGCGACGCTCCGCGAGGCCGTCGAGAAACAGGGCTGGCCGAAGCTGGCCGCCAGCCGTGGCAAAGTGTTTTTTATCCTGCACGACGACGGCGCCCAGCGTGACCTATACACCCGCGACCATCCCTCGCTGGCCGGCCGGGCGATGTTCGTGCGGAGCTCACCCGATCGCGACGACGCGGCGGCGCTGGTGATGGACAATCCGCGCGACGAAGACATCGGTCGCCTGGCCAAGGCCGGCTATTTGATTCGCACGCGTGCTGATGCCGATCTGCGCGGCGACCTGGCGGCGAAAGTCGCGCGGCGCGATGCGGCGCTGGCCAGCGGCGCGCATATCTTAAGCACCGATTTTCCCCATGGCGAGCCGCAAGCCGAGACAGGCTATGTCTTCGAGTTCTCCGGCGACGGGCCGGCCCGGGTCAATCCGGTCAACGCTCCGTCGGAGCTTGCCGGTCAACTAGTCGGCGAGTAGTCGCTTCGGCGAGTGAACCGCTTCCGCCCCCGCCAGGCTAACGCCAGTAGCGCCAGCGTGCCCAACACTAAGCCGCTTGGCTCCGGCACTTGGTAGCCTGTCGAAGCACGTTGCAAGTACTCCTCCAGGTTCGTGTAGCCGTCGTGGTCGAGGTCGCCGTTCTGATCGGCGACGAACGGATTCAGACCCGAGATCAGTTCTTCCCACAGGTCGGGCATGCCGTCGCCGTCGGTATCCCAGTTGGCGCCGCGCGTGACCGTGGGCAGCGTGGGATAGCCGCCGACCTCGCTTTGCGAGTCGATGATCTTGCCCTGGATGCCGTTGATCTGGTTGACCAGCCGCTGGTCCACCGCGTCGCGATTCCAGGGAAACGCGCCGGCCTCGGCCAGCACCGTGTCGTAGGCGTCGTCGGCGCTCTGGGTCGTGACCGGCGCCAGGTTGAACGGCGACGTCATCTTGGTGTACGTGCCGGTAAAGACGTCCCAGCCCAGGTCGACGGTGCTGATGGTGCCGCTCTTGTCGTAGTCCAGCCTGTTGTCCGTCTGGTAGATCCGCATGTTGTTGGCCGGATCCGAATTGAACACCCGAAACTGCGAGGCGCTCTTGGTGTCCGGGCCGGCGATGATGGTGTTGCCGACGTAGTTCATGTCGATCCGCTTGCTCTCGCCGCTGGAGTAACCATTCTCGCGGTTGTTGTAGAGCACGTTGTTGCGAACGTCGACTTGCAGGGTTTGATTGTCGTCGTACGTGCCGACCGCGGGATTGCGGTTGCCGTTGCTTTCCCAGAGGTTGTGGCTCAGCGTTGCCACGGCATTGCCGCTGAGCGGTTTGATCAGGCTGCCCATCGAGTGCTGCTCGGGTCCGCCGGGATTGTAGGCGGGGTTGTAGTCGCCGTGGTACAGGCCGGTCTGGTCGAGGCCTTCAGCAATAGTGCTGTATTGGACGGTGACGTTCTTAAAACCAGCGCCGGCCAGGCTCAGGTTCTCGTCGATACCCCAGGAGGCCGAGACGTGATCGATCATCACGTTGGAGGCGAAGACGCTCACGGCGTCGCCGTTGAACTTGTTCTCCGCGGCGGAGCCCTTCTGGGCGTCGCCGGGGCGGACGCGGATATGTTGCAGGATCACGTTGCCGGCGTTAATACCCAGGCCGTATTGGGCAAGCGTGACGCCGCCCCCCGGCGCGGTCTGGCCGGCGATGGTGATGTTGCCGTTGCGCACGGAAAGGTCGGACTTGAGCGCGATTGTGCCGCCGACGTCAAACACGATGGTCCGCGACGTGCCGAAGGCGGTGTCCAGCCCGTAGCGAAACGAGCCCTGCCCGGCGTCGTTCAGGTTGGTAACGTGATAAACATTGCCGCCGCGCCCGCCGGTCACGAAGGCACCCGCCCCCTCTGCGCCGGGAAATGCCGGCAACTGCGCGGCCGCTTCGGTGCACGCCGTGGCGATCAGCACCAGTGCCAGCCTGCCAATCATCGAGCTGACGACGTGAGATCTCGACATCCGCTTACCAGCCTGGGGCCTTCTCTCGGCACTTTGCGGGGCAACGGTCACCGCAGACGCCAGTTCCTCGGCCTACGATACTTGGTCGCACATCTCGGGTCAAAAGTTGTTTTGCTCCCGAAGCGCGTCGCCGATTCTGCACCGGCTTACCGGCCGATCGACTTTTCTACAGAGGGTTCCCCGCGAGTGAGCGGCACCGACAGCAACCGCGAACGCAGCCGGGTCTCGGCGCTCGGACCTTTGATCTTGGCCAATGCCGCCGGGTACGGCGAGTCGGGCAGCGCGCTCGCCGCCCGTTCGACCAGCGGCAGCAATCGCTCGGGCTCAAAGTCCTTGATTTGTTTGGCCGGCCAGCTTTTTTCGCCGGTCGCAAAGGGTAGCAGATAGTCGAGCGCGCCGCGGATGCTGCGGCCGTCGTCGGTTTGATAGCCCCACAAGTCCACCTCGACCGCGCGACCCACGTCGGCCAGCGTCACCATCGCCTCCAAGTTCATCACCGCGTAGTCCCAGCTCTTGGTTCGCAACATCTCTAGCGGCTGGCGACCGTCGGGCGCGATCTGTCGAGCAATGCGTGTGGCCTTGGCCCGCTCGACCACTTCGCGGGCAGCCGCGCGATCTCCGAGGTACAGCGCCAGAGCCGCCGACACGGCATCGTGCCAGGTGCCGTGATTGTTGACCGCGCGGGCCTCGGCATGGCCCAGCTCGCTGTCGACAAACCAGCGGCGAAACTCGGCGAGCCATTTGGCAAAGGCCGCGTGATCGTCGGTGCTCCAGGCTGCTGACCCTGCCAGCAACCGATCGCAGCGGGCCAGGTCCAGAATGGTCATCGCGCGGATCAGTCCGATCGGCAATCCCTTGGCCACCCCGGGCACGCACTGGGCATACTCCAGGTTCGGATTCATCCGCGTAGCGGGATCGAGGCACCAGGCCCGCAGCCACTCGGCCGCGCGGGCAGCAAACCGCTGGTCTCCCGTGATCGCATAAGCCACGGAGAGCGTGGTAACGGTATCGCCGAAACGAAAGTAGGCGACCCGGTCGTACTTGGGAGTATTGGCGTCGGGATTGACCTGACCGTCGCGCAGCACGTAAGGCAGGCCGTCGGCCGAGCGAGGATTGGGCCAGTGGTACGGCGCCGGTGCGTAGTAGTCGTGGCGGTCGCCGCTGGGCGGCGTGAGCTGCTTGCCCATGACCGTGACCAGCGGCCGCGCCAGCCGGTCCTCGGCCTGCTTGACGATCGCGGCGGTCTTTTCTTCGACGGCTGACCCTGATGCCTTTTCCGCTTCGTCCGCCCGGGCATTGGCGACGGCTGCCAGCATCAGGCAGGCGACCAGGAAACGGCAGGTTTTCGGGCAGCATGGAGGCATGATCCAGTTGTAATCTGCCGCCCGGGCAGGGGGCAAACGAACGGTGAGCCACCCGAGCGAACCCGGGGCGAATTCGCCATCAGCTTGCGACACCGCCGCGTTGGGCGTAGGTTTAATAGACTTCAGCGATTCCCGGCCGACTCTGCGGCCCCCTATTCGAGGAGATAACTCGATGCAACGCCTGGCAGTCGGAATGGTGTGGTGCGCGATGGTCTGTCTCGTGGCGACGATGTCCCTGGCACAACCGCCCGAGGGTACCGAGGGCGGCGGACGGCCCGGTGGCCCGGGCGGCCCTGGGGGTCCCGGCGGCCCGCGCGGAATGTTCTTTGGCGGTCCCGGTGGCATGGGCGCCGACAAGCTGATGCTGTTGGCGATGCCATCGGTGCAGACCGAGTTGGAGCTTTCCGAGAAGCAGCAGAAGCAAGTCGAGGTGCGCTTGGCCAAACAGCGCGAGGCGATGGCGGACCTGCGTGAGCTGGAGCCGAGCGAAGCGATGAAGAAGCTCGCCAAGCAAGCGAAGTCGAACGACGCGATCTTGAGCAAGCTGCTCTCCGCCGCACAGTTCAAGCGGCTCAAGGAGATCTCTTATCAGCAGCGGGGAGTTCGGGCGCTGACCGACGCGGAGGTGGCCAAGTCGTTGAGCCTCTCAGGTTCGCAGAAGAGCCAGATTCTGAAAATCGAAGAGCAGTCGCGAGAAGAGATGCAGACCTTGTTCGCCTCGATGGCTCCGCCAGGCGGATTCGGTGGCCCGGGCGGACCTGGTGGACCCGGTGGTCGCGGCCCCGGTGGCCCTGGCGGTCCCGGCGGCGTTGGTCGAGGCCAGCAACCCGGAGGGCCCCTCACGCCGCCAGCCAACGCGGCTGAAGCGGCTCAGGCCCAGCGGATCGCGCGTCGCGCGGCCCAGGGCAACGGCCAGCCCGCGGCCGGTGGTGCGGGCGGTCCCGGTGCACCGGGCGCCGCGGGCGATCCCGCCATGCAGGGCGCTCGCCAAGAGGCGTTCGAAAAAATCGGCACGCTGCGAAAGGCCTCCGAAGACAAGACGCTGGCCGTGCTGGACGAGAAGCAGCAGGCGAAGTGGGAAGAGATGCAGGGCGAGAAGTTTGAAGGGCTATTCGGCGCCGGCGGCCCAGGTGGCGCCGGCGGCCCTGGTGGTCCCGGAGGGCCGGGTGCGCCCGGCGGTCCCGGCGGCGCTGCCCCTGGCGGACCTCCGCCCGGCTTGAACTAGCTGGCGGCTATCATCTGCTCTGCGGTCCCGTCGTGTACGAGATCGTCGTGCGCCTCGACAACAGTTTCCGTCTCCACTACGCCGCTCGCATTGCTGCTTGTGCTGCGCCGCAGGGGATGCAGCATCTGCGCAAGGTAGCCGCGTGGCAACGGCTCCGCGATGCCAAACCGCTCGGGCTCATGATCGGGGCAGCGGTAGGTGCCAAAGACGATGTCGACCAGCGGCGAGATATTGGCGTAGTTGCCGGCGTCGCGGGCCCGGTCGTGATGCCAATGGTGCAATTGCGGCGCGCCGAACAGATATTTGAGCGGCCCCATCGGCAGTCGCACGTTGGAATGAATATAAATGGCCCACAGGCCGCGAAACGCCGCCAGAGCGGCCAACGTCTCCAGCGGAAAGCCCACGACCAGCGCCGGCAGGTTGATCAGGGTGAGGGTGTAGATCGTGTCGATCGGATGCTCGCGATGCGCGGCCAGCCAATCCAAGTGTTCGGCGCTGTGATGGATCGCGTGAAACCGCCACAACAGCAGCACGGCGTGTTGCAGGCGATGTCCCCAGTAAACGCACAGGTCGCTGAGCACCACGACAGCCACGGCCTGCACGTACCAGGGTTGCGCGGCGACCGACGCGCGAAAGCCGCCAGGCGTGGAACCGTCGATCGCCCAGGCGACATAACTCAATGCCCACAAGACCAGCGCGTTCCAAACCAGATACTGGCCCAAGAAGTAGCACAGGTCCAGCGCCCAGTCCGGCCGAAAGAACCGTTGCGAAGCTCGGGCCGGAAACGCCATTTCGAGCGGGCGAAACATCACCAGCAGGAACAAGAAGCTCAGCCCGCACGACAACAACAACGCTAGTGCGGTCATTTGAACGGATCCTCTACGTTAGCCGCGTTTGGGGCGCGCTGCTCGGCGGGCGTCTGTTCGGTGGTGACTTGCGCCGGCCGAAAGATGATCTCTGCCTTGGAGCCGGGCAGCGTTCGTCGCTGCGGCCCGGAGGTGACGACCACCGCCGGCTCGCTTTGCGGCACATTTTCCGCGATCACCGGCGGCGCGGTGCCAGGCGCGAAGATCACTTTGGATTTCGAACTGGGCAAGACGCGCGACGGCGCAGTGTCGTCGAATACCGCCGCTGACTTTGAACCCGGCAACAGCCTGTCCTCGCTGGCCGGGGGCCGACCCACGGTGGGAAAAGTTACCAACTTTCCGCCGGCCTGGTCATAGACGTAAATGCCTAGCAGCGTGACCGCGCTGATAACCGCCGAAAGCCGCAAGATGCCGCGGGCTGGTTTCATGACTGTGGTATACCGCGCGTGTGCAAAACTGGTCAAGTTTTTCGGGCCCTGGCCTGCCGCAAGCAACCTTCCTCGCTGCCGACTATACTGTCGCGGGTCAAGGTTGTCGGCACCGCGATTCACCAGGAGCAGCAAGCATGCATGGGCTAGCAAACGAGTCAGAGCGTGGTCTTTCTCGGCGAATGTTCCTGGCTACATCGACTGCGGCGGCCGGCGCTGTGGCACTGGGTCGACTGACCTCGCCGGCCCGTGCCGCCGATAGTCCACCCGCCCGATTGCTGTTCACCTCGCAGGGCAAAACCGCGATCGTCAACGCCGACGGATCGGGCCTGCGGTACTTTGATTTTCAGCGGCCCGGCCAGGCCACCTGGCAGCCCGTGCAGGGTTTTCCAGATGGTCGCCGCGTGGTCGTGTTGAGCATGGAGCCGCGCCGCGACGGACCGGGCAAACCGTTTGACGAATACTACACGCAGACGCCGACGCACCTCTGGATCTATGACCTCGCCACCGAGGACCTCCAGGAGATCTGCACCAAAGATCGGCTGGCGCCGTTTGTCACGCCGGCGCTCTTGGTCGGTGAAGACCGCCTGCTGGTGCAAGTCGTGCGCAACCGCGTCGGTCAGATCTTCAGCGTGCGACTGGACGGCTCCGACCCGCGCGAGTTTACCAAAGCCGGCGAGGGCATGCCTTATGGTCTGAGCCTGAGCCCGGACGGTCGCCGCGTGGCGTTTCACCTGGCCAGTCCGCAGGGTTACCAGGTTTGGACCAGCGACGTCTCGGGCGAGAACCGCGTGAAGCTGGCCGCAGATCCCAGCCATCTGTATTTCGGCACCAGCTGGTCGCCCGATGGCCAGTGGGTCGCTTACGTCGACTGCCTGTACCATGAGGACCACGGTCACGATTGGTGCGACGTCTGCGTCGGCCGGGCCGACGGCAGCGAACATCGCAAACTGACCGAAGGGCAATCAATGTGGTTCGCCGCGACCTACGGCAACGCGAAGGCGCGCGGCGGCGGTTCGAACCTGCCGGCATGGACGAGCGACGGCGCGGTGCTGTTTCCGCGCCGCTCGCCCGGCGCGCAGGTGCCCTGGCAATATCGGGTCGGCCAGGCGGACCTCGACCATTTTAATCGCGAGCTGAAGCCCGAGGCCGCGCGGGGCGGCACGCAGATCTGCAAGGTCGACCCCGAGACGAAGAAGATCACCGAGCTGACGCCGCTGGTGGACAATGTCTGGGACTTTCGCGCCGGGCAATCGTCCGACGGCAAACACCTGTCGTTCTGCCGCGCGAAGACCAGCGAGACCCCCGCGCTGTTTGTGGGCGACGCCTCAGGCGAGAACCCGCGCAAGATCACGCAGGGCATCGACGACCTGGGCGCTGACCATCCGCGCTGGCTGCCGCAGGGTGCGTGAGGGCGCGCTGGCGTGCTTGTTCGCCCCGATTGCCGTTTTGCGCAAAGCTGGGCCCGATTTTGTTGACGCTCCAAATGTCTGACAATATAATCGGGCTCGGCCGTTGACCTTCCCCGCCTCGCCGTTTGCCCATCCCCTGGGCCTGCCAAACCCAACGTCCCACCTGCCGCCGCGAGACCCTCGCCATGCCAACCTTCGCCCGCAAACGCATCAGCGACGTCGTGGCCGACCGCATCCGCGAGCACATCCTGGCGAACGATCTGAAGATCGGCGACCGACTGCCGACCGAGCACCAATTTGCCGACCGGCTGGGCGTGAGCCGGCTGGCCGTGCGCGAAGCGACCAAGTCGCTGGAGTTTGTCGGTCTGGTCGAGGCCTCGCCGCGCCGCGGGCTGACCGTGGGGCAATTCGACCTGGAACGGGTCACGCCGTTTCTGCGGCTGCACCCGGCCATCCGCGAAGCTACGCCGGCCCAGTTGCTCGACACTCGAATCGTGATCGAGACGGGCGGCCTGCCGTACACGATTCAAAGGATGCGCGAGAACCCCGCGATCCGCGCAGAGCTAGACGCGATTGTGGCCCAGTTTCGCAAAGAGAAGACCGTGGCCGGCTGGATCGAGCTGGACGTCGCCTTTCACCGCAGCCTGCTGGAAGCCAGTGGGTTGGCGCCGTTGGTGGCGTTCAACGATCTGCTGCAGGTTTTCTTTCTGCGGTTTCGCGAGAGCGTGAAATGCGTGGAATGGCAGGAAGTCATCGAGAGTCATCAGCGGATCATCGACGCCTTGGCCGACGGCACGCTCGACGAAGCGTGCACGGTCTTGCGCAACCATATTGACAGTCATCGACAGCGGATGGAGGCGGCATCGTGATGCGCACAGAGAAGAGTGATATCGCCAAGTGTTTTGGGGTCGTGGCGTGGCTGCTCGCGCTGGCGATTTGCCAGGTCAGCGCGGCGGCCGAGCCGGCTTCGTTTGAGGCCCTGGACAAAGAGTACGTCGACGCCACGCGGCCGCTCATGGCCCGATTCTGTCTCGATTGCCACGCGACCGCCGACCCGCAGGGGGAACTGGACCTGGAGCGGTTCGCCAAGGTCGACCAGGTGCGCACCGACACCAAGGTCTGGCTGAAAGTGGCCGAGATGCTGGACAACGGCGAGATGCCCCCCAAGGATGCCGACCAGCCCACGGCCGCCGAGCGCAAGCAACTGCGGACCTGGGTCGGGCGCTATCTGGATGCCGAGGCCTATGCCAGCGCCGGCGACCCCGGCCCGGTCGTGCTCAGGCGACTGTCGAACGCCGAATATACCTATACGCTCGGCGACCTGACGGGGGTGCCGCTCGACCCCGCCCGCGAGTTTCCGCCAGACAACGCCGCCGGCGAGGGCTTTACCAATGCCGGTGCCGCGATGGTCATGTCGCCGGCCTTGCTCTCCAAGTATCTCGACGCCGCTAAGCAAGTGGCCGACCATGCGGTGCTGTTGCCCGATGGCTTTCGATTCTTCGTGGGCACGACGCCGCGCGACTGGACCGACGAGACCCTGGCCAAGATTCGCCAGACCTACATGCGGCATAGCGAGGCCAGCGTGCAGAGCGAGATCCACTTGCACGGTCTGACCTGGGACAATCGCGAAGGGGGCAAGCTGCCGCTGGACAAGTACCTGGGGGCGACGCTCGCCGAGCGCGACGCGCTTACGAGCGGCAGCAAGTCGATCGCCGAGGTTGCGAAGGCGAACGGCCTGAATGCCAAGTACCTTGCGTCCCTGTGGAAGCTGCTGCACGAGGAGCAACCTTCGCAGCTCATCGGGGCTCTGCAAGCCCGCTGGGGCGCAGCAAAGCCGGCCGACGCCGTTGCGATGGCGGCCGAGTTGGAGGTTTGGCAAAAGGCGCTCACGCGCTTTCAGAGCGTGGGTCACATGAAGTCGTGGATGGCCCCGGTCAATCCCGTGGCTGCGCGGCAAGACTTTCGCCTGAAGATTGCTCAGCCCACCAGCGGCAACGAAGTGATCGTGTACCTGGGGGCCGGCACGGCCGGCGACGCATCGACGAATGATTTAGTCGTTTGGGAACAGCCGCGGCTGGTCACACCGGGTCGGCCCGACTTGCCGCTGAGCGAGGTCCGGGCGTTTGCCCGCGAGATGACCGCGCGCCGCGAGCGGATCTTTGCGGCCACGGCCAAGGCGCTCTTGGCAGTCGACGAGGCGAGCCGCTCGGGCGATAAGATCGACCCCGCGGCGCTGGCGGCTAAACATGGCATCGACGTCGAGCTGTTGAGCCCTTGGCTGGAGTACTTCGGCCTGCGATCCGGCGGCGAGCACAAGCTGGACCTGTTCTCCGCGCAAATCAAGAAGGTGAGCGGCTACGACTATGTGCAGGGTTGGGGCACCGCCGAGACGCCGCAACTGATCACCAACGCCTCAGACGGTCACGTCCGCGTGCCAGGCAATATGAAGCCGCACGCCGTGGCGGTGCATCCCGCGCCGACGCTCAACGTAGCGGCCGGTTGGCGCAGCCCAATCGCCGGCACGGTGGAGATATCTGGCCAGGTGACCCACGCGCATCCGGAGTGCGGAAACGGCGTGACCTGGACCGTCGAGCTGCGCCGCGGCAGCACGCGGCAAGCGCTGGCCGGTGGCGTGGCGCAGGGCGCGACGCCGGTGGCCATCCAACAGATTCCGCCCGTGGCCGTGCAGCCGGGCGATCTGGTCTCACTGGTAATCGGCGCTCGCGACGGCAATCACGGCTGCGACCTCACCGACATTGAGCTCTCGCTGACCTCCGTTGAGGCGACGCCGAAGAAGTGGAATCTCAACGCCGACATTGCCGGCGACGTATTGGCCGGCAACCCGCACGCCGACAAGCTCGGCAACGCCGGGGTCTGGCACTTTTATACCGAAGTGGCCGGAGCGAGCCAGGGACCGTCGATCCCCGCCGGCTCGATCCTGGCGCGTTGGCAGGCGGCTCAACCGGGCGGCGAGCGCGCGAAGCTGGCCGAGTCTCTGGGGCAGATGCTCACTACCGCGCCGCCGGCCGACGCCGCGCATCCGGACGCGGTTTTGTATCGCCAGTTGGCATCGCTCGGCGGGCCGCTGTTTGCCGGCGCTCGGGTGACCTCTAAACAATCGCCGGCTGGCGACCCGGCGAACGACACGAATGCAAATTGGGGTGTCGACCCGGCGCTGTTCGGCCACCGGCCGGATGGCAGCCCGATTGACCCGAACAGCCTGTGCGTTGCGGCGCCAAATATCATCGAGGTCCGCTTGCCGGCAGACCTGGTCGTGGGCTCGGAGCTGGTCACGGCGGCAACGCTCGACGCTTCAGCCAGTCCCGATGCCAGCGCGCAGGGCCTGGTGCAGGTCGCCAAGCCAGATGGGCTGACCATGCTGCGTCCTGACTCGCCGGTGCTCACGGCCGAAGGGAGCGCGGCCCGGCAGCGATTTGCCACCGCGTTCGACGAGTTTCGCCAGTGGTTTCCGGCGGCCTTGTGTTACATCCGCATCGTGCCGGTGGACGAGGTGGTGACGCTCACGCTGTTTCATCGCGAGGACGAGCCCTTGCAACGGCTGATGCTGGACGACGCCGAGCGAGCCCGGCTGGACCAGCTCTGGCACGAGCTGCACTTTGTCAGCCAAGACGCGCTGACCCTGGTCGACGCCTTTACGCAGCTGATGGAATTTGCCACGCAAGACAGCGACCCCAAACTGTTCGAGCCCTACCGCATACCGATCCACGAGGCGGCCGCGGCGTTTCGCCAGGAGCTGATTGACACCCAGCCACGGCAGGTTGCGGCGCTGGTCGAGTTCGCGACGCGCGTATATCGCCGGCCGCTGTTGCCGAACGAGGCCGACGAGCTGCGGACCTTGTATGCCAGGCTCCGCGAGCAGGAGCTGCCGCACGACGAGGCGTTTCGTTTCGTGTTGGCGCGGATGCTCGTCTCGCCGAGCTTCTTGTATCGCCTGGAGCGGGCGCCCGACGGGAAGAACGCGGGCCCGGTAAACGACTTTGAGCTGGCCAACCGGCTGAGCTATTTTCTCTGGTCGTCGCAGCCCGACGACAAGTTGAACGCCGCGGCTGCCGCCGGTCGTCTGCACGACCCCGAGGTGCTGGCCGCGGAAGCGCGGCGGATGGTAGCCGATGGGCGCGTGCGGCGCCTGGCCACGGAGTTTGCCTGCCAGTGGCTGCACATTTACGATTTCGCGACACTCGACGAGAAGAGCGAGCGGCACTTTCCCACGTTCGTCGAGCTGCGCGGCGACATGTACGAAGAACCAATTCGCTACTTCACCGACCTGTTTCAGCGCGACGGCTCAGTGCTGGAGATCTTCGACGCTGACCACACGTTTGTGAACGAGAAGCTGGCTGGACACTATGCGATGACCGGTGTCTCTGGGCCCGAGTGGCGGCGTGTCGAGGGTCTGCACGGGCAGTCGCGGGGTGGCCTCTTGGGATTTGCCGCCGTGCTGGCCAAGCAGTCGGGCGCGTCGCGCACCAGCCCAATCTTGCGGGGAAATTGGATCTCGGAAGTGCTGCTGGGCGAGAAGCTGCCCCGCCCGCCCAAGGACGTGCCTGTGTTGCCCGATGACGAATCAGCGACCGCCGACCTGACCGTGCGGCAACTGGTCGAGCGGCACACCAGCGACGTGAAGTGCTCGGGCTGCCACGCGCGGATCGACCCCTTGGGCTATGCTCTGGAAGGTTTCGACGCCATCGGCCGCCGCCGCGACAAGGACCTGGCGAATCGGCCGATCGACGTGCAGGCCAAACTGCAAGACGGCGCCGAGTTTGCCGACCTGGCCGGACTGCGGGCCTATCTGCTGACTCAGCGGCGCGAGGCCGTGGTCCGGCAGTTTTGCAAGAAGCTCTTGGGCTACGCGCTGGGTCGCGGCGTGCAGCTTTCGGACCATCCGTTGATCGATGAAATGACCAGCCAACTGGCTTCGCACGATTACCGGTTTTCAGCGGCCCTGGAAACGATCGTCCGCAGCCAGCAGTTTCGCGAGATTCGCGGCCGCGAGGCCCCGTTGGCCGACGCCCATTAGCTCGCTTAGAATGAAGTTTCGCTCCGCCTGACGTTTGACTTTCACGCCGACTACCGCACACAACCTGCCCGCACGGGAGCTTGACCATGGCCGATCATCAGTTTTGTCGACGAACGTTTCTGCGCGGCGTGGGCGTGAGCATGGCGCTGCCCTGGTTGGAATCGGTGCCGGTGTGGGGCGACACGGCGACCGCTGCGCAAAGCGGCAGCGAGGCGCCGGTGCGGCTGGCCGTGCTGTTTGCCGGCAACGGCTTTCACGGCAAGGAGTGGTGGGCCAAGGGTCAGGGTAGCTCGATGGAGTTGGGCCAGGTGCTGGCGCCGGTCGCCGACTTCCGCGAGCGGCTGCTGTTCATCAAGGGTCTGTTCAATGCCGAGGCCCTCAAGGGCAACATCCACAGCTCGCAAACCGGCAACTTGCTCAGTGGCGCGCCGCTGGCCTCGGGCGGAGAGATTCGCTCGGGCACGAGCATCGACCAGGTGATCGCCCAGCGCCAGGGGAATCAGACCAAGGTACCCAGCCTCGTGTTGGGCTGCGAAAAGTCGAACCCCTCGGTGCACAAGAATTACTCGATGCTCTACAGCTCGCACATCTCGTGGAGCTCGCCGACCACGCCCACGCCGCTGGAGCTCTATCCGGCGCTGGCCTTCGATCGGTTGTTTAAGGACGAGGTGCAGAAGGGTGACAAGAGCGTGCTGGATGCGGTGCTGGCCGACGCCGAAGATTTTCGCCGGCAGATCAGCACCTCCGACCAGCGCAAGCTGGACGAATACCTGGACTCGGTGCGCGAGGTGGAGCAGCGGATCGAGCAGGCTGGCAAGAAGGGCGAGCTGCAAGGCTGGCGGCCGACGCTGGACAAGCCCAACATGGCCCGACCGGACGACGGCATTCCGCAGGACATCGGCGAGCACATGCGGCTGATGTGCGACATCATGGTGCTGGGCTTCCAGACCGACACCACCCGGGTCACCACGCTCAAGCTAAACAACGATCACAGCTCGCTGCGGTTCCCCAACCTGGGCGTGGACTACATGATCCACCATCTGCTGTCGCACTCGGACACGCCGGACTGGCTGAAGGTCAACCAGTTGTTCACGACACAGTTGGGCTACATTGCCCGCAAGCTCGACGCGATCCAGGAAGGTTCGCGGACGGCGCTGGACAACTCGATGCTGATGTTCTGCTCGAGCATGATGACCGGCAGCCACGACGCCACGCAGTTGCCCGTGGTCGTGCTGGGCGGTGGCGGCGGCAAGCTGCAGACCGGCAAGGTGCTGGACTACCAGGGCAAGGACAACCGCCAGATGTGCAGCCTGTACCTGTCGCTGATGGACAAGGCCGGCGTGCACCTGAAGGCATTTGGCGATTCGCAGCAGCGTCTGGCCGAGGTCTAGCGGCCTCTCGGCGCCTAACCACCCAAGCCAAGCAGCAGCAGATACGCGCACATGCCCACGCCGGTGGCCGCCAGGATCAGCGCGACGGCCACGCTCAGCGAATGCCGGGGCCGATAGGCGGTGGCGGTGTCCAGGTGCCGCAAGAATCGGCCGTGCTCCCAGGCGGCGGCGACCGTGACCACCACGCCCAGACCGATCAGCAGTGTGCCGATCACCAGCGAGAAGCCGGTACGATTGGCGGTCTCGACGTGCTCGACCGCGCCCAGCTCGCGCAGAAACATGCCAAAGCGGGCCACGACGAAGCCCAGTCCCATCAGCGCCACCCCGGTGCGAATCCAGGCCAGCAGGGTCCGCTCGCCGGCCAGCCGGGTCCGCGAGTCGTCAGAGTTGGGGTCGCCGGATTTGGAGTCGCCAGAATTGGTAGGCGCGGGCATGGTCGCATCCGTTCTCGGTCGGGGCTCGTGCCGGGTCAGTCGATCAACCGATGGTAGCGGCCCATCCAGTAGGGGAGCAAGATCGCTGTCCCGTCGTCGCGCGAATGGCCGTCGGAACCGGCGTCGAGCGAGTAGGGGTCGCCGTTCCACTTCATTACGGCTCGCTCGCTCACTGGCAGCACGACCTCGGCCCGGGCGCGGCGAAACCGATTGACGGCCACCCGGCCGACGTCGCGGCGAGCGCTGTTGTGAATGGTCCACTGGATGGTGTCGGCCGGCACGTCGCGGAACCAGGTCAGGCATTCGTCGCGGTCGTACTCGGCCGGGTCGATGAGGGCTTCCGCGGGCCGCCGCGTGGTGTCGGCCCAAACGCTGGCCTGCAGCGCGGCGCCGTAGATCAGGTTGAAGAACGGGCTATGCTCCGGCCGTTCGATCAGGAAGCTGCGGCGGATGCTGGCCAGGTATTTTTGCCGCAGCGTCGCATTTCGCTCTAGCACCAGCAGCGGGTAGTAAGCCAGAAACGCCAACTCGTCGTCGCTGTGATTCACAAACTCCGGGGGCCAGACCTGCTTTTGCAGCACGGTGTTGGTCGCATAGGCGTGTTCATCAATCAGCTCCGCCAGCTTGGCCGTATATCGCGGGTTGCCCGTGATGTGCTCGGCAACCTTTAAGAACGACAGGATCTCGAGCGAGTTGAGACCGCGGTCGCCGATGCGCCGCAGGTCATGGTTGAGCCCCTCGGGCGACCAGACGCCCCAGGTGGTCGGGATTCCGGGCGGACCAACGTAGTGCAGGTTGTGGTCGAGGATATGATCGGTGATCCGCGCGACGTACTGGCGAATCTCCTGCTTCTCCTGCGAGTCGGCCACGATGTCGTAGTAAATGGCGTAAGCAAAGTAGTGGCCATCGACTTCGTCGCTCGACGTGTCCCCTTTCCACCACCAGCGCCCGTCGTGCGAACGGTGCCACTCGCCGTGAAACGTCTGCTTGTCTTCTTCGATGGGCAACACGCTGCGGGCGGCGAAGCCCGGGATGTTGGTGATCCTCTCCAGGAACATCAATGCCTCGAGCGAGCGGCGGGCGTTGGCTTTGGCCGCCGGATCGCCGGTGGCGCCAAATCGAAAGGCCTCGGCGGCGATGTACATGGCGGTCCACAGACCGTCGTTGTCGTTGGAGCGCTGCGTGTGGCCGCCGGCCAACGTGCCCGGAGTAGTCAGGTTGACGCTGCCGACGAAGCCGCGCTGCACGTGATACTTCTGCAGCGCGTCGTCGATGGCGATCATCTTCTGTTCGAGCGTGGTCTCGCGCTCGGCCAACCGCGCGATGCCCGCCGACGTCTTCACCAGCACCTGTCCATCGGCAGTGAGGGCCAGGTCCTCAACGCGGTCCCCAGGCAGCCAGCGCTGGGAATGAAACAGTCGCCAGCGCGCGGCTCCCGGGGCAAGCTGCATCAATCCTTGCGACGAGCCGACCCACAGCGTCCCGTCGGCCGCCCTTTGACCTACGGTCAGATCGTCAAAGGGGAGCGTGGGCGGCGCGGACTTGAGCCCTGCCAGCTCCGCGGGCGAGAGCTTCGTACCGGTGGTCGCGGGCAAGCTCTGCACCGCGGCCGGTTCGACGACCCAGGCGCGGTAGGGCGTGTCGTGGCTGGCCAACAAGACGGCGGAGTAGAGCAGGGCAGTGAGCACGGCGGGACCTCGGGGGGCGGGCGGTTAGCGGCAGGGGCCGCGAGCACCGGCAGTGACGCCGGCAATCGCTAACCCCATAAGTAACTGCGCACCCCCTGCGCCGCAAGTGGCGCAGGGCCAAGCGGTCGCACACGCCCCCGCGTAGCGCGAGGTCTGTCGCGTTCTGCGCGATCAGGGGCAATTGCGATCAATCGCTATCAATTGCCGGCGGATTTCTCGGTCGGCTCGTCGGACCCACTCTTGCGGTTGCCGTCGCGCTCGCGGCGCTCCCGCTGACCGCCGCCTTCACCGCGACCGCCTTCACCGCGGGCGCCCTCGCCACGACCTCGACCGCCGCCAAAGCCGCCGCGACCGCCGCTCATCTTGACGAAGTTCGCCGCCTCGGCCACGTCGATCGACTCGTCCTTGTTGGCGTCCAAGAGGCCGAATGCCTGCTGGAACTGTTTGGGCAGCTCATCCTTGACGAGCTTGCCGTCGCCGTCGCGATCGAACTGCGCGATCAGCTCTTGCGCCTTGTCCTCGACGCTCGAGATCGGCTCCAGAGCTGGCGGCTTGCCGGTGGCCAGCAGTTTCTCGCGGTCGATCGGCACCGCCACGTCGAAGAAGCCGATCATCATTTCTTCAAAGGTCTGGTCGCCCCAGTTCACGCGCGCCGAGGGGTCGGGGTTGGCCAGGTTGTTCTCGGAATTGTCCCAGTGGGCGACGCAGTGCACGCGCGTGCCCGGCGGCAGCACCTTGGGCTCGGAATATTCGTAGCTGGTCTGCCAGTTGAAGTCGTAGTGCGGCACGTCCAAGAGCATCTCTTTCTTGCCGTCGGCATAGACCGCCTCGTACGAGAACGACTTGCCGCGAACGTGCATGTGCGGAGCGTACGACAGCACCATCAGGTCGTGCTTGTACGGCGCCATCAGAGACTCGCGGCGATAGTCTTCCGCGTTCGGCGGAATGTTCAAGCCGCGGTTGCCCGTTGAGACCGTCTGCACCATGTGCGTCAGTTCTTCAGGTTTGGCAAACACAAAGCCGATCTTGGTCTGATCGTGCATCTCTTTGCCGACCGGGGTGTAGTGCATCTGGAAGATCAGCTTGGAGCCGGCGGGCACGAACTTGGCCATGCCCTCGGGAAACGGTGTGGCCCGATAACCCGGCACGTAAGCCGCCAGGAAGCCCAGACCGTTTTCGTCAAACGGCTGCTCGCCCTTTCCCGGCGGACGCACGAAGCACAGCACGTGATGCACGACCGGCGCGCTGCCGGGAATGATCTGGCTGGCCTTGACCCACTTGTCTTCGGTGAAGTGCGGGTCGACGACGAAATATTGATAGTTCACCACGCCGTCGGCCGGCACGGTGTATGCCTCGTCCTGCACCGTGACCACCATCTCGGGCTCGGTCGGCAGGGTCCAACCGGTGACGTAGTCCTTCGGCTTGGGCAGGTCCGCCGGGTTGCCCTCGGGAGCGCCGGCCTCGACCCAGGCGAGGATCTGATCACGCTCTTCGGCGGTCAGGCTGCGATCGTTGCGAAAGTGACCATGCTTGGGGTCGGCATGCCAAGGAGGCATCCGCCGCTCTTTCACCACCTCGCCGATCATGTCGGCCCAACCGGCCACTTCGCTGTATTCGCTCATGGCAAACGGGCCAATCTCGCCGGCCCGATGGCACTCCACGCAGTTGTCGGCAAAGATCCGCGCGATTTGCTTGGAGTAGGTCACGTCGCTCTTTTCGTTGGGCTTGTGAACCCGGCCGATCAAGCAGCCGACCGGATCGACCGTGGCTTTTTTCACCTTTTTGCCGGCCAGCACGGCGTCGATGGCGTCGCCCAGATAGTTGTGCTCGACCTTGTCGCGGATGTAGCCGACGCCCGAGCGGTCGTCGATGCGGCCGCGATAGCGCACTTTGCGGTTCTTATCGAGCACAAAGACCTCGGGGGTCCGCTCGGCGCCCAGTTGGTCGGCCACCACATTGCCGGTGTCTTTCAAAATCGGAAAGGCAATGCCGGAGTCGCGGGCAAACGCGGCCAGCTCGGCCAAGGAGTCCTGCCGGTTGGCGTCGATGGCCAGGAAGGTCACGCCCTTGTCTTGATAGGCGGCCGCCAGCTCTGCCAGCCGGGGAGCATAGGTCTTGGCCAAGGGGCATTCGGTGCCTAGCACCGCGATCACCACCGCCTTGCTCTTGGCGAAGTCAGAGAGCGAATGCTCGGTGCCGCGGAAATCGCCCAGTTTGAAGTCCTCGACCTGGCGACCGATCACGGCCCGCTTAGCGGGCGCCTCGGGCTTGGCGGCCTGGGCCGCGCTCGTGGCCATTGCGAGAAACGCCAGGGAGAGCAGCACGCGTTTCATAAGTCGGACCTCAATGATTACAGGGAGTCGATTTTTGCAGTCGGCCGGGATTTAACCGAACCACGGTAGCGCGATGGGGGGCGCGGCGGAAGGACTTTAGTTAAAAGGGTTTGCAGCGTCAAACCCGGTGCGCTGGCCGACTTGCTTCGGGGATGTAGCGAGGCCGGCGGCAACGAATAGTACCCGGGCAGTCAAGCGGTGGTTTCGGCCTTTTGTCGATATCCAACGGATCCAGCGGGAATCCGGGGCTGAGGGCCGCCGCGATGGCAAGCCCCGGCGCGGACTCTCCCTCCTCAATTAACCCTGCGTGGGCAGAGAGGTTCCGTCAGATGCCTGGCGGTCAGATTGGCGCACAGAAGGGCTCTGCCATTCGGCCCAGCACGGCCCGGTCTCGTCCGCTGCGTTTGGCCTCATACAGGGCGTCGTCGGCCGCTTGCAGCAGGTCGATTGGTTCGCGGCTGGTGCCGGGGTTCGTGACGGCCACACCCAGGCTGACCGTGGGCCGAATGGCGTCTTTGGCGCCCACGGCCACCTGACTCACGGCGTGCCGCAGGCGCTCGGCATGGCTCATAGCGTTGGCCTCGTCGCAACCGGGCAGCACGATCAAGAACTCCTCGCCGCCGTAGCGGCCGACCGCGTCGTAGCGGCGCACCGCATCGCGCATGGCAGCGGCGGCGGCGCACAGGACGATATCGCCTATGGCGTGGCCGTAGGTGTCATTGACCGCCTTGAAATTGTCCAGATCGGCCATCACGACGGCCAGCGAATTGCCCTCGCGGTTGGCGCGGTTGAGCTCTTCACCCAGCAGTTCCAGCACCATCGACCGATTCCACAGCCCGGTCAGTTGGTCGCGCGTGGCCTGGTCGCGCAAGGCCTCGCGGGCGCTGATGAGCTGCTCTTGCAAGAAGAGTATCCGCTTACCCGTGCGCAGCCGGACCTTCAACTCGGCCGGATCGAAGGGTTTCGTCACATAGTCGTCGGCCCCTGCTTCAAGGCCCAAGATGATGTCGTCCTGCGATCGTTTCGACGTGAGCAGCAGGATGTAGGTGTACGGTTCGGACTTGTTCCCCCGGACTTCCTGGCAAACTTGGATACCATCCATGCCGGGCATCAACCAATCGAGCACGGCCAGCTTTGGACCGTCGGGGGCCAGCAGGATCCGGGCAGCTTCCTCGCCATCTCCGGCCACCAGGACGTCGTAGCCCCAGCGAGTGAGCGAGCTTTCCAGCAGGCGTCGCGACACGAATTCGTCGTCGGCAATCAGCACTTTCATGGACGATCTCCCGAGAGACTTTCTTCGAGCGTCTCTTTCAAACGGCCAAATTCCGCAGTGAGCTGGGCTAGCGATAGATCAACGCGGGACAGGTTGTTGTTGCGCCCCAGTTCCTCCACGACCGCCGCGGCCCGGGCCGCGGGCTGCGCGCTGATGCTCTGCATCGCCCCTTTGAGCGCGTGCGCCGTGCGCTCGATGGCGGGCCCGTCTTGCTTCGCCACGCCGGCAGAGAGTTCGTCCAGCAGTCGAGGGGTGCTTTCAAGGAACAGACCGATCAATTCGTCCAAGAGTTCCTGGTCCTGCTCGACGCGAACGGACAGCGACTCGCGGTCGAACGACGGCGCGGCGGCCAGTGAGGGGGCGGGACGCGGCGACGTGGGAGCGGGCTCGGTGGGCAACGGGCGGGGGATCGCGTTGCGCCGGGACACGTTCGGCCCCGTTCGGCGCACTTGGGCTGCGTCACTCGTCAGGCGTTCGATCGTGCTCATCAGGTCCGCCACCTTGATCGGTTTGGGCAGGTACGCGTCCATGCCCGCCTCCAGGCAGCGACGGTCGTCGCCGCGCATGGCGTGGGCAGTCATCGCCACGATCGGCGTGTGCCTGCCCGAGGTTTGTTCCATAGCCCGAATCGCGGCCGTGGCCTGCAAGCCGTCCATGACCGGCATCTGCAAGTCCATCAGGACCAGGTCAAACTGCTGCGCGGCCAGGGCCTCGGTCGCGTCGCGACCGTTGTCCACGACCACGACCGTATGACCGCGCTTCTCCAACAAGGCCCTCGCCACGCGTTGATTTACCACGTTGTCCTCGGCCAACAGGATCATCCGCGGAATGATCGGCGCCGCTGTTTCGGTCGTTTCTGCCGGCGTCTCGGCGGGCTCGCGGGTCGCGTTGTCGTGCTGGTGCTGCCCGTCGAGCACCGAAATCAGCGCCGTCAGCAGCTCTGTCTGGCGAATCGGCTTGACCATGTAGGTGCCGACTCCCAATTGCTGGCAGCGTGCGGCATCGTCAGGGTCTGCCGACGACGAGAGCATCAGCACTGCCGTGTTCAACGTCCACCCGCGCGCGGCGAGCTTCGCGGCCAGCGTGAAGCCGTCCATCTCGGGCATGTTTGCGTCGAGCAGGATCAGGCCGAAGCGGTCACCCTCCGCCTCGGCTACCTCGGCCGCGGCCAAGGCCTGTCGGCCACTGTCGGCGCATTCGGGTCGCAAGTGCCATTTTCGCAGGGTCTCGGCCAGGATCTGCCGGTTGGTCGCGTTATCGTCGACCACCAGGACGCGCATGCCGTGCCAGGCAGTGGGCACCGAGAACTTCTCCGAAGTGTCGTGCGACGGGGAAAAGCGGGCCGTGAAGTGGAACTGGCTGCCTTGATCCGGTTCACTCTCCACTTCCACATGGCCACCCATCAAGGCCACCAGCTTGCTGACGATGGCCAGTCCCAGCCCGGTGCCGCCGTAGTTGCGCGTCGTCGACGAATCGGCCTGTTCGAACGCCGCAAAGATCCGTTGCCGCTGGTCTGCACTGATGCCGATACCGGTATCGGAGACGGTGAACCGCAGCTCAATCTCTTCCGCGGATTGTGCGACGAGTTGCACGCGCAGGATGACTTCGCCTTGATTGGTGAACTTGATCGCGTTGCCGACCAGATTGACGGCGATCTGCCGCAATCGCCCGGGGTCGCCGATGACGTCGGCCGGCACGTCTGCCGCCAGATGGCAAGCCAGCTCGAGCCCTTTCTCGTGTGCTCGAAAGGCCAGGGCTTTGATCGTATCGTCCAGCACCTCGCGGAGCCCGAACGGTACGGCCTCCAGGCGCAGCTTACCGGCCTCGATCTTGGAGAAGTCCAGAATGTCATTCATCAGCGTGCAGAGCGACTCGGCGCAGCTTCGCACGGTCAACAAGTTGTCGCGCTGATCGGGCGTGAGCGGAGTGTCCAGCACTAGCTCGGTCATGCCCAGGATGCCGTTCATCGGCGTGCGAATCTCATGGCTCATGTTGGCCAGAAATTCGCTCTTGGCGCGATTGCCTGCTTCGGCCGCGTCGCGAGACCGGCGCAACTCCGCTTCGCTGGCCTGCAGATCACGCGTGCGATCGATAACTTCGCTTTCGATCACAGTATTCATGGCCTCGAGCTCAGCCGCGCGTTCGGCGATCTTCCGCATCTCGCGCGTACCCTGCACGCAGTAGTAGGTCAATACGACGTCCTCGAACACGACCCAGCCGCTGTGCTCCAGCCATCGCCACCAGACGGGCGTCAGGACGCCGTAGATCGACTGCGGCCAGTAGAGCCCGCGCAGGAAATGGTCTGCCACGACCGTCAGCGAGGCTGTGACCAGCACCCGCCAGTCGCGATAGATCGCCAGAAACGCCAGCGAGCCGAAGATGTGGAAGTGCGTTTCGATCCGCCCACCGGTCAGGTGGATCAGAATCACCGACGAGAACATCTGGGCAAATGCAATGGTGTGGCGAGTCAGCGTCTCGCCCGGCCGCCAGATTGCCAGGCCAATCGGCAAGCTGCTGACGACAGCCGATAGCACCAATGCGGCCCAAACGTGCGGATGGACATAGCTCGTGCCGCCCGCCCAAGCCCGCGGCGAAATCACGAGCGCCGCGATTACTCCCGCGATCCACTCGATCGCGAGTAGTACGGCGAACATGCGGTCGGTCCGCACGAACAGCCGATGCTGGTGCTCGTGAAACAGCTCGTCGGCGCGCGGGAGTCTCCGGCAATCCAAAGGGTCTGAGTGCCCGGCCATTACGGCGCCCCCAGGGGTTCGGGTTCGTCGGTGACGATCGGGCAGCCAAATACCGGAGTGCGGTCGTAGTCCGGACGACCGCCGGCCAACAGGGTCTCGATGGCGAATCGCCCTGCGTTGTCGCCGGCGTGCCCGCGAGCCGCAGTGATCCCGCCGGCGAACAACAAGCGACCCTGCGCGTTGTAGAGCAACGTCTGGCCCGACGTCGCGGCGTTGAATCGGCGCGCCTCTTTTCCGTCCAGATCCGCGACCACGTGCGCGTCGGGCAATGCAGCGGCGGTATCCCACAGGTCGGTATGCGGCCAATCGGCCACGTCGCCGGGCTCGTAAAACAGTACCCACAGCTTCAAGCCGCGGGGATGGCCGGCCACGATCTTTTCCAGTTCGCCCAGGCTGGCCCGCGTGCAGGGGCAACGCGGATGCGCGAACACGACCAGCGTGTCGCCGACCTTGTCGAGCGTGAGCCCGCTGTCGGCAGGCCATGTTGCGTGAGGCGATGTACTAGGTCCCGGCGCGTTGCTGTGGCCGACTAGTAGTAATAGTCCACTCACCGCCGCCGCCGCCCAGACAATGACGAGGGTCGCGGTAAGCAGTCGTTGCTTGACAGTGCGTGTGCGAATATAAGTTTTGTCGATTACAGTTGGCATGCGAGCGGCGACGGGGCAATGGCTGTAGGGAAGGCGCTATGCGCCGCCAAATGCACCATGTGCCGGATGGCGTGGTCGAGGGTCCTGCCGAGCGACGAAATTGCTCGCCGGGCGCCTTAAGCATAGGTCGCGGCTAGCAATTGGGCGGCGCACACGCGGCGAGGGCTGATTCGGGTGGCACAATCGCACACGAACGCGGTGGTAGGGTCACCTGCGCAACCCCTTCCTTAGGGTGCCGCACGTAGGCCACGCTAGGCGCGTTTGATTCAAGCGTGAACGGTGCTGCAACTAACGTCCGGCCCGACATGGCACTAACAGTCGAGCGTCTGCTCTAGTTCCCACGGAGATACGTGACCACTGTAAGCGCGCCACTCCGCACGCTTGAGCTTCAGATAGCTCTCGGCCAGGCGCGGACCGAGGCCTGCGCCGAGCACGGTCGAGCTCTCGAAGGCGCGCAACGCATCCAGCAGATTGTCGGGCAAGGTCGGGGCGTCGATCGACCGGCCGTCGACGTACATGTTCACGTCCAGCCGCTTGCCCGGGTCGCGAGCCTGCTCCACTCCGTCGAGACCCGCGCACAGCACGGCGGCCGGCAGCAGGTAGGGATTGGCTGCGCCGTCGGACAGCCGCAGCTCGATGCGACCCTGGTCGGGAATGCGGATCATGTGCGTGCGGTTGTTGCCCGAATAGGTGATCGTGTTGGGCGACCAGGTCGCGCCCGAGCTGGTCACCGGCGCGTTGATGCGGCGGTAGGAGTTGACCGTGGGATTGGCAAACGCGCACAGCGCCTGGGCCGAGTGGACCACGCCGCCGACAAACTGGTAGGCCAAGGGCGACAGCCCCAGCTCGCCGTCGGGCTGATAGAACAGGTTGCTCTCACCGTCGACGTCCCACAGCGAAACGTGGATGTGGCAGCCGTTGCCGGTGAGGTTTGAAAACGGCTTGGGCATGAAGGTCGCCCGCAGGCCGTGCTTCTCGGCCAAGGTCTTGACCATGTACTTGAAGAATGTGTGGCGGTCGGCCGTGGTCAGGGCGTCGGCATACTGCCAATTCATCTCGAACTGACCGTTGGCGTCCTCGTGATCGTTTTGATAAGGGTTCCAGCCCAGCCGCTGCATCGAGTCGCAGATCTCGGCGATCAAGTCAAAGCGGCGCATCAGGGCCTGCTGGTCGTAGCAGGGTTTGAGCTGGCGGTCGCCGGCGTCGGCCAGCCGCTGCCCGTCGGCAGAGAGCACGAAGAACTCGCACTCCACGCCGGTCCGCATTTCATATCCCAAGGTCTGCGCTCGGGCCAACTGGTTCTTCAGCACGTTGCGCGGCGCTTGCGGCACCGGCGCGCCGTTCATCCAGGGGTCGGCCGCGACCCAGGCCACCTCGGGCTTCCAGGGCAGCTGCACGAGGCTGGCCGGATCGGGAATCGCCCAGACGTCGGGATCGGCGGGGGTCATGTCCAGCCAGGTGGCAAAGCCGGCAAAGCCCGCTCCGCTCTTGGCCATCTCGCCGATCGCCGTGGCCGGCACCAGCTTGGCGCGCAGCGCGCCGAACAGGTCGGTGAACGAAACCAGGAAGTACTTGATGCCCAGCTCCTGGGCCAATCGATCGAGTTCCAACGGCATGGCTTTCATGATGCGAGCAGCTCCTCGACCGCGGTGGCGATGAATTTTTCGTCGGCCGGACTCTTGGCGGGGTTGCCGGCCCGATGACCCCAAACAGACGGAATCTCTCGATACACCGAGTTGCGAATCTGCCGCGCCTCGCGCTGGCTGTCCTCGGGCGTGAAATAAAGATCGGTCGCCGACGGCATCACCAGCGTCTTGGCCCGGATCGCGCCCAGTGCCTTGGCCAGGTCGCCGCGATACAGCTCGTTGTCGCTGACGTCCGATCGCCGCCAGGTGTTGATCATCGAAATCAAATTGGCCGCGTCGCGCTTGAGAAAGCTGGCTTCCCAATCGCGAATCAGAAAATCTTCGAGTGAAGAATAGCCGACCTCGCGATAAACGTGCTCGCGATAAAAGGCCTGCGAGAGGGCCCAGCCGGCATAGACCCGCGCCATGCCGCGTAACCCGCGCTCAGGCCGCGCGGCAAAGCCGTCGCCGGTCCAGGCCGGGTCGGTCACCAGCGGCGCCTTGATGCCCTCCAGGAACACCAGGTTATGCGGCGAGGTCTTGGCCGAGCCGCAGACCGCGGCGATCCGCTCGACCTGTTCGGGAAACTGCGCGCCCCAGTGCAGCGCTTGCTGCGCGCCCATCGACCAGCCATAGACCAGCGCCAACCGTTCGATGCCCAGTACCTCGGTGAGCAGCCGCCGCTGGGCTCGGACGTTGTCGATGTGGGTGAACAGGTCCAGGTATTTGCCGCCTAGGGGATCTCCCAGGTTGCTCGGCGAGCTCGACAAGCCGTTGCCGAACTGGTTGACGATCACGATGAAATATCGCGTGGGGTCGAGGATCCGGCCCGGGGCGACCAGCCACTCGACGTCGGCGTGGGTCGCGGCGTAAGAGGTCGGATACAGGATCGCGTTGGTCCGCGCAGCGTTCAGCTGGCCGAAGGTCTTGTAGACCAATTGCGCCTTGGGCAGCGTCACGCCGCGCTGCAATGCGAAGGGGCCCAGGTCGAAGGTTTCGTGGGAGCTCATCGCCTGGGGGTCCGTCATTGGGGATTGCCGGCGTGGTCCAGGCCGCGGATCACTTCCAGGTTGGCCGACGGATAACTGGGTGCGACGTGCGCGAACCGCTCGCGCAGCTCGCGATGCGCCTGAGGCAACTGGAAGAACGGGATCGACGGATACAGGTGGTGCTCGGCGTGGTAGGGCATGTTCCACATCAGGAATCGCACCGGCCAACTGGCCAGCGTGGTCCGGGTGTTGGTCAGCCCATTGGCGTCCTGGCTGCAACCGGTGTGCTCCACGATCAAGAGCAGCCGCAAGAATGGCTGGCCCAACAGCGCCGGCACCAGCCAGTACCACAGTGCCCAGGTCGAGTGGGTGGCGAACGATGCGGCCGCCACCGCCAGGTACACGCCGACTTGCGCCCGCGCCGACCAGGCGACTGCATTTCGAGCCTGCTCGGGTATGAATGGATACGGCTTGCGGCCGATCGCCATTTCCAACAATTCCCACGGCCGCATCAGCCAGAACGGCAGGCCGCTGACGTGCACCAGGTATTCCAGCAGGCCCCGCGGCTTGGGCGAAGAGAGCTCCGGGTCGCGCTCGGGGTCTTGGGTGTAGCGGTGGTGCCAGGTGTGGTAGCGGCGATAGTAGGTGAAGTTGTAGAAGCAGAGCGTGCCGGCGATCCAACCGAAGATGTTGTTGAGCGTGGGATTCTTGAACGCCGTTTTGTGCACGCACTCGTGCATGGCGGCGAACAGCGTGACGATGGTCGCACCGAGTAGCGCCATCGCGGGCACCATAGTCCACCACCGTTCGCGTCCCAGGTAGACCAGGGTGCCGCAGAGGACCATCGCGGCCGCATGGCCGGCGAACCGCGCGGCCCCCCAAGCGTCGGACCGCCGGCTGAGCGCGCGCAGGACGGCGATATCCAACGTCTGCCGGCCCGGCAAGCGCAGAATCTCAGCATCGTCCATCTCGGCCGTGGAGTCGTAACTCATCAGAATCCGCCAAAAGCCAGTCCGCCAGGGACGCCTACCAAAGCAAGCGGAACGTCAGAGCAAGCCGTGTGCCGGGGGGCGGGCGCGATCGCTGGACAACGCCGCAACCCATTGGCAGCGGCAGCTTTGGCGGTTGGTGCGTGACGCGAAATGAATCGTCGCTGCCAGCCCCACGCGCAACAGCGTGCCGCGCGGCTGGGCAGTGGAACCCTCGCCGACGTCTTCACCCTCGCCCACTTGTGGGAGAGGGGGGCTTGCGGAACGCAAGCCGGGTGAGGGGGCGACGCGGGCGGCAGGTTTTCAATTTCAAACGGTTGCACGTGCGTTTCGTCGGCGTGTTGTGAGGTAGAGTGCGGGTTAGCCATGCTCCCCCTCACCCTCGCTCGCCTCGCGGCGAGCGATCCCTCCCCCACGGGGGCGAGGGACGGCGCGCGGAATCACCCAGCACTTAAAAAGTGCGCCACCGCGTCCTCCCGCGGAGCCGGGGCTTCGCTTGTCACGCAAAATGAAAAGGTTGGCTCCGGCCCTCTTTCGAGGAACACGGCGGGCACGGGGAGGACGCCGCAGTGTCCTACCGCGCGCAGCTACCTGCATCACGTCGCCCGACTAGCAGGGGCGCGGTCCGGAGCGGTGGCCTCTTCGGCTGTTTCGCAAAGCCGCACGCCGACGAACATCTGGCCATGGTTTCCAGACATCGCCGCCGCCCATGCGAACGTGGGGTTCATGTCGACTGCCGACGTACTCAAAGCAGGTCCGCAGGCTACTTCGGGACAAGCGGTCCTTTTTGCCCGCGAGACACGATCGACACTCTCTGTGCGTCAAGTTGACGCCAGCCCACCTATCCGACTTGAGCTGGAAGGCATTATCGCAGAATGAAAGCGAAACGCGAAATCAAAAAACGGCCACCCAGGGGAGACGTGGGCGGATATAGCATAAGAGGAAACACTCGTTACACTGCCAGACATCTCACCTTGTCGGCGTCGCAGTTTCAGTAGTTACTTGCGAGCCAATTAATAGCCCCGGAACCTGCGTTGTCAGACAGAACAACTACCACGGTACACAGTGGGACTTCCCAATGGTAATCGACGACATTTTGGAAATGGTGAAGGACGACATGGTCAGCCACGGGTTGCTTGCCCAATGCGTGGAACAAGCAACTAGCAATCACCAAACATCGGCATCAATTGAGAAAGTGCTCGAAGAGCTCCTAACGTGCGGAAAGGTGGAAATCGGCACTGCAAAGGCAGTGCGAGATGATTTCGTGGAGTTTGTAGCGTGGAAGGGATCCGTTCCCGAGCGGGTCACGAACGCTATGAGGGCGGTTGCTGCGGCGCAGTGCGCGGATAAAGAGTTCGCGTACTGGCTTTGTCTGCGAGAAAATGCTGACCGCTTCGATGGAGAATGACGGGGCAAGTACGGGGTTCACGATCGCGCTGACTTCCAGCCCGAAGCGCGAGCAACGGAATTTACCAGCGGATGGCCAATTCGCAGGGCTCCCTCGCTCGCGCGTCGGGTTGGTGCTGAGAGCCCTGCAGCCTACAGCCTACGGCCTGCCCCTTACGCCAACAGCTCCGGTATGACCTTGGCAGCTTCCACCGTCGTCAATCGCTGGTCCAGGCCTTGCGAGCGGTAGGTGAAGCGTTCGTGGTCGAAGCCCAGGAGCTTGAGCACCGTGGCGTGGAAGTCGCGGACCTGCACCGGGTCTTTCACGATGTTGTAGGAGAAGTCGTCGGCCTCGCCGTAGACCATGCCTGGCTTGCTGCCGCCGCCGGCCATCCACATCGTGAAGCAGCGGGGATGATGGTCGCGGCCGTAATTGTCCGCGGTCAATCCGCCCTGCGAGTATATGGTGCGGCCGAACTCGCCGCCCCAGATGATCAGCGTTTCGTCGAACAGGCCTCGGGCCTTCAGATCCTGAATCAACGCGTGGCAGGGCTGGTCGATGTCGCGGCACTGGTCGGGCAGCCGGCCGGCGACGTTGGCGTGGGTGTCCCAATTGTTCAGATAGACCTGCACGAATCGCACGCCCCGCTCGACCATCCGCCGCGCCAGCAGCACGGTGTGGGCAAACGTGCCCGGCTTGCGACAAGCGTCGCCATAAAGTTGCGTGGTGCTTTCGGGCTCATCGTTCAGGTCGGTCAGTTGCGGCACGCTCGACTGCATGCGGAAGGCCAGCTCGTATTGCTGAATGCGGGTGTGGGTCTCCGGGTCGCCGACCTGGCCGTAGTTGAGCTCGTTGAGCGCCCGCAGACCGTCGAGCGTGTTGCGGCGGACGTTGGCCGGCACGCCCGGCGGGTTGTTGATGTACAAGATCGGGTCGCCGCCCGAGCGGAACGACACGCCGGCATGCTCGCCCGAGAGGTAGCCCGCGCTCCAGAGCCGGGCCGAGATGGCTTGCACCTGCTCGGTGTTGGTCGGCTTGGCAACCAGCACGACAAAGGTCGGCAGGTCCTTATTGAGCGAGCCGAGGCCATAGGAGACCCAGGAGCCGATGCAGGGCCGGCCGGTGATCTGATTGCCGGTCTGCAAATAGCAGATGGCCGGCTCGTGGTTGATCGCGTCGGTGTGCATCGAGCGGATGAAGCACATGTCGTCAACGCTCTTGGCCAGGTTCGGCAACAGCTCGCTGAGCCACATGCCGCTCTGGCCGTGCTGCTGGAACTTGAATTTCGTCGGGGCGATCGGGAACCGCTTCTGACCAGAGGTCATAGTGGTCAGCCGCTGACCCATGCGGACGCTGTCGGGCAGGTCCTTGTCGAACCATTCCTTCATCTGCGGCTTGTAGTCGAACAGGTCGAGCTGCGACGGGCCGCCGACCATGTGCAGGTAGATCACCTGCTTGGCCTTGGGCGGGAAGTGCGGGCCGAGAGCGCCCAGGCCCTCACCCTGCGGTGCGTTGGTGGCGCCCAACACGCTGGACAAGTTGCCGCCGGCGAGCGAGGCCAGCGCGGCCATGCCCAGCGCGTTTTTGCCGCGGGTGAGAAACTGCCGCCGCGTTTCCGTGCGAACCCATTCTTCATAAAGCGGATGCATGACTCGCTCCTAGCGCTCTGCTTGAGAGAGCGCGTGCCGTTTGATCGGGGTCACTTACTTGTTCAGCACTTCGTCCAGGTTCAATAGCTCGTTGGCCAGCATGGTCCAACCGGCGACCGTCGCGGGGTCGAGCGCGGCGTCGGCCTTGCTCTCGCCCACGGCGACCAGCGCCTTGGCGTCGTCGGCATGTTCGCGATAGTAGGTCGTCAGCTCGGCCAGCGACTTCTCGACCAGCGGGCGCTCCTGATCGGTGAGCGGCCGGGCCAGCAAGCGGTGGGCGACAAAGTCAATCCGCGCTGCGTCCGAGTCACCGCCCTCTTTCAAGGTCCGTTCGGCCAGGCGCCGCGCGGCCTCGATAAACTGCGGATCGTTCAAGGTCACGAGCGCTTGCAGCGGGGTGTTGGTTCGCTCGCGGCGCACGGTGCAGGTCTCTCGATTGGGCGCGTTAAAGATGTCCATCGACGCCGGCGGGGCGGCCCGCTTCCAGAACGTGTACAGGCTGCGGCGATACAGGTCGTCGCCCACGTCCTGCTTGTAGTCGCGGGTGTTGCTGCCGATCATGGCGACCGCTTCCCACACCCCCTCGGGCTGATAGGGTCGCACGCTGGGCCCGCCGAACTTGGCGGCCAAGAGACCGCTGGTGCTCAGCGCGTAGTCGCGGACCATCTCGGCATCCATGCGAAAGCGCGGCCCGCGCGACAGCAGGCGATTGTGCGGGTCTTTCTCCAACTTCTCGGGCGTGACCGCGGCGCCTTGGCGATAGGTGGCCGACATCACGACCAACTTGAAGAATCGCTTCACGTCCCAATCCGACTGGAACTCAAGCGCCAGCCAGTCGAGCAGCTCAGGGTGCGAAGGCAACTCGCCGACCACGCCCAGGTCGCCCGTGGATTTCACCAGCCCGTCGCCGAAGACCTCTTGCCAGAAACGGTTAACCGTCACCCGCGAGGTCAGCGGATGATCGGGGCGCAACAGCCACTGGGCAAAGCCCAGGCGGTTGCGCGGCAGCTCGGCGGGGAAGGGGGGCAGGATGTCAGGTGTGTCGGCCTTCACGCCGTCGCGGCGCTTGTCGTAGTCGCCGCGAAACAGGATGAATGCCGCCGCCTCTTCGCCCTTCTCGGCCATCACGTGCGCGATCGTCGACTTGGTCTTGATCGCTGACTCGCGCGTTTCCAGCTCGCGCTTCGTGGCGGACAGTTGCTGGAACTGCGAGTCGAGATTCCCCAGCCACCAGGCGTACAGCTCGTCGGATTCGGCGGGGCTGCGGCCCTCGGCCGGCTTGGCGGCCAGATAAGCGGCCCGCGCGGCCTGGGTCGAGGCGGTGACCTCTACCGCGGGCAACGCACGATTGTAGACGCGGACATCTTGCAGCAGCAGGTCGTTGACTCGCGAGTCGGTGTGTCGCTGCGAAAGCTTGAGCGGCACGTTCGTGCGGATCGTATTCTTGAGCGCGTCGGCCGCGACCTCGACCCCTTGCAGCTCGCCGTCGAGATACAACTGCACGCTGGCCGCATTGCCGCCGCCGCCATAGACCATGGTCACGGCGTGCCACTTGTCGGTCTCGAGCGCTTTCTTGCCGATCACCTTCACGCCGTCATCCGGCCAGTTGTGCACGATGTGCGTGGCCGGGCGGCCCTTGTCCAAAAACAGGTCCCAACCGCGGTAGCCGGCCGTGTCGTCCATGCGAGCCAGGATGGCTCCGCTGATGTTCTTGCGCGGCACGCGGACCCAGACGTTGACCGAGAACGGCTGGTCCTTTTCAAAGTCTCCCGCGTCGGCCACCTCGACGATGGTCTTCGGATCGGTGCGGAAGGCCTTGGGCGCGGTGAAGCCCGCGTCGTATTGCGGGGCGGTCTCAAACGGGATCGCGCGCGGCTGGCCGTTGACAAACAGGTTGACCGCGTTGCCTTCGCCGTCGGCCAAGGGGGCGTGCAGCACCAGGCCCTCGCCATTGCTCTTGGACTCGATCGACTTGCCGCCGCCGCCGGCCAGCCAGGCGTCGAACTCGCCGCGGGCCGCGCCCTTGCGGGCTTCGACCTGGGAATTGGCCGTGCCCAGTTGGGCCACGACGTCCTGATACTCCTTGCGCTGTTCGTCTGGCGGCACCACGATGATCGGCGGCGTGTCCTTGATGTTTCCGTCCATCGCGTTTTGCGTGGTGTTGTTGAAGAAGGCGGCCATCTCGTAAAACTCGCGCTGCGACAGCGGATCAAACTTGTGGTCGTGGCAAACCGCGCAGCCGGCGGTCATGCCCAGCCAGACCTGCGAAGTCGTCTCCGTGCGGTCGCGGGTGTAGAGCACCAAGTACTCTTCGGCGATCGTGCCACCCTTGTTGGTGGTCATGTTGCAGCGATTGAAGCCCGAGGCGATTTGCTGGTCGAGCGTGTGGTTGGGCAGCAAGTCGCCGGCCAACTGCTCGACCGTGAACTGCGAGAACGGCATGTTGTGATTGAAGGCCGAGATGACCCAGTCGCGATAGGTCCACATCTCGCGGAAGTTGTCAAAGTGAATGCCATGCGTGTCGGCATAGCGGGCCGCGTCCAGCCAGTAACGACCGCGGTGCTCGCCCCATTGCGGCGTGGCCAGCAGGCGGTCGACCAACCGCTCGTAGGCGTCGGGCGAGGTGTCGGCCACGAAGGCCTCGACCAGGGCCGGCTCGGGCGGCAGACCGGTCAGGTCCAGGCTCACACGGCGGGCAAGCGTGCGGGCGTCGGCCTCCGGCGCGGGCTGCAAACCTTCGGCTTCCAAGCGCGCCAGCACGAAATGATCGAGTCCATTGCGCGGCCAGGCCGGGTTCTTCACCGCGGGCACCGCGCCGCGCGCCGGCGCGATAAACGACCAATGCGGTTGATACTCGGCGCCGGCGGCGATCCAGCGGGTGAGCATATCTTTTTGCGCGGCGGACAGCTTCTTGTGCGAGGTCGCCGGCGGCATCAGCTCGTCGGCGTTGTCGGTCATGATGCGGCGGATCACTTCGCTCTCGGCCGGCTTGCCGGGAGTGATCGCACCGCTGTCGACGGCAGCTTCGCGACGGTCGAGCCGCAGGTCGGCTTTGCGCGAAGCGCTGTCCGGACCATGACAGGCAAAGCAGTTGTCGGCCAGGATCGGCCGCACGTCGCGGTTGTAGGCGATCGTTTCGTCGGCGACCTTATCATCGGACAGCGCGGTCGATACCGACAACACCACCACAGCCAGGCTCAACAGCCAGCTTGCAAATCGCATGGTTTTCAAAACCCCCGAGGGAGAGTCATGTCAGGCGGGAAGACTCAGGTAACGCTGCGCGTTGGACGTGCCGGGTTGGGGAGGTCAAAGGCGGGCCGGCGCGCCGAGACTGATTATATCTGGCCGCAGCACCCGCGCAAAGCAGTTTTACCTGGCAGCCTGCTGGGGGGAGACCGCCCAGGTCGCCGCGCTTTTGGCCGGTGTGCGGTGCGCGCCCCGCTGCGCCGCTGGGCAGCACAGGGGAGAGAGGCGAAAGCCTACAGGCTACAGGGTTGGTCGGCCTCGGCCGGGGCGTTTATTCCACCAGGGTCAGCGTCAGGCCGCGGACCTCGCCGGCCTGGTCGCCGGGAATGTCGATGGCCCGCAGCGTGAGCTGGCCTCGTCCGGCGGGCAGGTCGAGGGTGCCCAGCGCCAGCGGCGCGAAGTCTTTGACGTACGACTCGCCGACGCGCGGCACGCGGTCGTGGTCGGCGCCAACGGCCGGCGGGTCGTGCGCCTGGGTGACCTTGGCCCGCACGACATGGTCGCCCGACGCGAGCTCGATCGTCGCCCCCAGGTCGGCGGTGGGGCAGGTGGTGTGCAGTACGACCTCGTACCTGCCCGCGGTGTGCACGTCGACATTCCAAGTGATGCGGTCGTTGGAGCTGGTCCAGTTTGTAAAGTACGAACAGTTCGGCGCGGTGGCGCTGCGACGAATACCGCCCTGGGCCACGCCGTCGCGCGCCGGCAATTGCGTGATCGGAAACTCGCGATAGCCGACCGTGAACGGCTGGGGCTCGCGGACCAGCTCGCCGAGGACCTCGCGCTGCCAGCTCTCCATCGCCGCAGAGAGCCGGGCCGCTTCTGCCGGTTGCTCGCGCGACACGTCGCGCTGCTGGCCCGGATCGGTCGTCATGTCGAACAGCCTGCCGGCGTTGTCCAAGCGGTACCGCTGGCTGCGGGCGCTGACCTTGCCGTTCCAATGCGAAAATATCAGGCGGCCGGGGTCGCCGTCGGGCTTTTCCAGCGGCGGCTTTGCGAGCAGGTTTGCCGCCAGGCTGCAACCGTCCAGCGGCTTGTGGGGTTTGATCGGCGCGCCGGCCAGCTCGGCCAACGTGGGCAGCAGGTCGATCGCCGCCGAGATCTGCGCGACCTTGGCGCCGGGCTTGATGTGTCCGGGCCAACGGACGACCAGTGGCGAGCGGACGCCCCCTTCGTCGGTCGAGGCCTTGCGCCCTTTCATGCCGCCGTTGTAGCGCCAGCCGTTGGGGCCGTTGTCGCAGAAGTAGACCACAATCGTGTTATCGGCCAGCTTCAGCTCGTCGAGCCTGGCCAGCACGCGGCCGACGTTCCAGTCAATGTTCTCGCACATCGCCAGCGCTGCCCGGGTGTGACCCAGGTCCTCGCGCTCGCCCTGGGTTGCCCGCAGCGGCAGTTCGGCCGTGCGAAATTTTTTATAGAACCGATCGTGCACCTGCATCGGCGAGTGGGGCGTGTTGAACGGCAGGTAACAAAAGAACGGCGCGTCGCGATGCGCGGCGATCCACGAGAGCGCGTGGTCGGTAAGGTCGTCGGCGATGAATCCTTTGCCGCGGACCGTCTTTCCATTGTGCTCCAGCACCGGGTCAAAGTATTCGCCCCAGTGGCCGGAGCAGAAGCCGTAGAACTCGTCGAACCCGCGAGCCCGCGGATGGTAGGGCCACTGGGAGCCGTTGTGCCACTTGCCAAACGCGGCGGTCGCGTAGCCGGCCTCATGAAACACCTGGGCGATGGTGCGCTCGTCGAGGTCCAGCCGTTCGCCGCCGGCCGAGGTGCTCCAGACGCCGCCGCGCGGATGGTAGCGGCCGGTGAGAAACTCAGCCCGGGTGGGCGAGCAGACCGGGCAGACATAGAACCGCTCGAACATCACGCCGTCCTTGGCCAGCGAATCGATGTGCGGCGTGGCCAGATTGGTGTTGCCGTGCAAGCTCAGGTCGCCCCAGCCCTGATCGTCGGAAAGGATCACGACGATGTTAGGCGGCCCGGCGGCGGCGACATTGGGCTGTTCGGCGGCGGGCACCGCTCGGCCAAAAACCAGCTGGAGTGCAGCGACGATCGATGCGACAAATGTTACGAATCGGCAGGTCATAGGATGATGCTCGCGGAAAAAATCGCGAATCGAGCGTGCATACACTAGCCCGAAGCGCAAGAGAGGGAGCAGCGCGCAGGGACGCTCGATTCCCAGGGCTCCCTCGCTTGCGCGTCGGGTTAGTGGGGAAACGGCGGCGTCGGCGTTTTCAGGATAACACCCCGCCCCATCGGCGTCCAAAAACTCGCTGGTGGAAACCGGCCCGGCCAGCCGTTACCATGCTTTCACTTGAGGCGGGCCGGTAAGTCCATTCAATCAACTAGATTTTCACCATCTTAAGGCGGCAGGGCCATGATGATTCGCGCGGGTCGAGGTTGCTGGGGCGGAATGTTTCTCTCGGCCATCCTGATCGTAGGCCAGTGCGCGGCGGCCGAGCAGGCCGGCGCCGTGTTTGAAGGTCCGGCCGGGCCCGGGCTGGGCAAGCACATCGTCTTTGTCAGCGGTGACGAGGAGTATCGCAGCGAGGAAGGTCTGCCGCAGTTGGCCAAGATCCTGGCGCAGCGGCACGGCTTCAAGTGCACGGTGCTGTTTGCCGTCGACCCTAAGGACGGCACGATCAACCCGATGCAGTCGGACAACATCCCCGGCCTTGAAGCGCTGGCCACGGCCGACCTGCTGGTGATGCTCACGCGGTTTCGCGATCTGCCCGATGACCAGATGAAGCACGTGGTCGATTATGTCGAAAGCGGCAAGCCGGTGATCGGACTGCGGACGGCGACCCATGCCTTTGCGCCGTCGAAGCATCACACCTTCGACCGTTTCGGCTGGCAGAACAAGGAGTGGGACGGCGGCTTCGGCCGGCAGGTACTGGGCGAGACCTGGATCAACCACCATGGCCATCACGGCAAAGAGAGCACCCGCGGCATCATCGCGCCGGGCCAGCAGGACAATCCGATCCTGCGCGGCATTCACGACGGCGACATCTGGGGACCGACCGACGTCTATACCGTGCGGCTCCCCTTGCCGGGCGACAGCCAGGCGCTGGTGCTAGGGCAGGTCCTCACGGGCATGCAGCCCAACGACCCGCCAGTGGTGGGCAAGAAGAACGATCCGATGATGCCGGTCGCCTGGACCAAGACCTATAAGACGCCCGGGGGCAAGACGGCCCGAGTCTTTACGACCACGATGGGCGCCTCGCAAGACCTCAATAGCGAGGGTCTGCGGCGGCTGCTGGTCAACGCTTGCTACTGGTGCCTGCGGATGGAGGCGAAGATCACGCCCAAGAGCGACGTGCGGCTGGTGGGCGACTACAAGCCGACGCCGTTCGGCCACGGAACGTTCGTCAAAGGCGTCAAGCCGGCCGACCACGAGAAGTAATGCGGGGTCCGGGAACTCCGTATTCTGCGAGCCGGGGGAATTCTCTGTAACACGCTCGGCTCGCGCGCATTGATAGGGGTGCGATGAGCGACCACACCCCCGAGCCTGACCGGTTGCCCTTGGGCGACGGCCCCCTGGCGAGCGACGAGCTCGTGGTCCGGGCGCGCACCGACCGAACGGCGCTGGGCGCGCTGTACGACCGCTCTTACCCGGCGGTGGCGCGCTACTGCCTGCGGCGGCTGTTCGACCGGACCACGGCCGAGGACGCGGTGTCGGAGGTGTTTCTGCAAGTCGCGCGGCACATTCGCGATTTTGGCGGCCGCACGGAAACCGAATTTCGCCGCTGGCTGTTTCGGATCGCCACCAACGAGGTCAACGCGCAGCTGCGCGTGGCCACTCGGCGCAAGGTGATTTTTGACGCCGCCGCGGCGGCAGGCGAACTGGGCTCCGGCTGCGTCGAGGCGACGCCGACCGACCTGGAACTGGCCGACTGGCCGACCCTGTATCAAGCCATCCTGGAACTCGACGAGCGCGAGCAGGCGATCGTCAGCCTGCGGTTCTTTGCCGATTGTTCGCATGAGGAGATCGCCGCGGTCGTCGGCGGCACGGCCGGCGCGGTGCGCACGGCGCTCAGCCGCACGCTTGCCCGGCTGCGAGAAAAGTTCAACCCGGTCCGCACGGAAGAGAAGCATTGAGAAATTGTTTGCAAGGTTGAGTGCGTATGTCCGAACCCGATGAACAAGAATCTGATTTCGCCCGACAAATCGCGCGGCTGCCGCACGACGACCAGCCGCAAGCGGCGCACCGCGAAGCGCTGCGCGACCAAGTGTTGAGCGCGTTCGATGCTGCATCGCTGCCAAACAGCACGACACCCCCGCCGACTTTCCGGCCCGGCTGGCAACGTCAACTTTCCCAAGGGAGAAATTTCATGCGACGCCCGTTACCCCGTGTGGTGATGCTGAGTGTGGCTTGCCTGGCATTGATCTTGTTCTGGACACTGGCTCCGCGGAAGCCGGCCACGGCCTATGCCTTCAACATGTTTGCCAACGCGATCGTCCAGGCCAAGAGCGCCACCTATGAGATGGAAATCGCGATGGCGGGACAACCCAATCGCGCGATGAAGAGTTCGTACCTGTCGCCGGGCAAATATCGCTACGAGTTTGAAGACACCGTTAGCATCGCCGACTTCGGCGCGGCTAAGTCGATCGCCCTGCTCCCCAAGACCAAGCAGGCCATCGTGATCAACATGAAGTTCGATAGCGAACGGGACAAGCAGAAGTCGATGGACGTATTTGGGCAGCTGCGCGACATGCTTAACCATCCGCGCGACGACAAGAAAGATGACTACACCGAGCTGGGCGAACGTACGATCGATGGCCACCGGACGCTGGGCTTTGGCCATTCCAACGCGTTTGGCGAGCTCACGATGTGGGGCGATCCCGAAACCGGCATGCCGGTGCGAATCGAGATTACCTACACCGGAGTGCCGGCCATGTCGATCGTGATGTCCAAGTTCAAGCTCGACGTGGAAGTCGATCCCAAGTTCTTCGCACTGGATGTGCCCGACGGCTATAAGGTGCAATCGTTCGACGCCGACGGCTCCAAGATCACCGAGGCCGATCTGATCAAGGCTCTGCGCACGGTCAGCGACGTGGAGCCGCACGAGTTTCTGGACGACTTCACCATGGTGGGCATCACCAAGACCTTGGTGCGGATGATGGGCGACAAAGTGAAGGGAGAAGAAGACATCTCGGCGGAAGTGATGCCGATTTCGATGGCGATCGGCCGGGGCGCGGGCTTTGCCACCCGGCTGCCCAAGAGCGCCGACGCGCACTACGCCGGCAAGGGAGTGAAACGCGACACGCCTGACCGCCCGATCTTCTGGTACAAGCCCGAGGGCAAGCAGGCGTATCGCGTGATCTACGCCGACCTCACCATCAAAGAGCAGGAGCAACCGCCCCAGGTCGAAGGCGCGGTGCGACTGGCCGACGTCAAACCGCCGAAAGCAGCCGAGCCGCCGAAAGCGCCTGAGCCGGACGCCAAGAAGCAGTAGCCGTTTGCTCTGTCACTTGTCGTCCACGCCCGGCAGCGGGAACACCCTGGACGGCGTGTGCTGCTCGGCGACCACTTTGGATAGTTCGTTGACCACAAAAGGGCTGCGCTCGGCCAGGTTGAATTGTTCGCCCGGGTCGTCGACCAGGTCGTACAGTTCAAACGCGCCGGGCGTTTGCCGTTTGGCCTTATCACGAGGGCTGATTTGCGAGCGAACCATTTTCCAGTTGCCCACGCGCAGCGCCTGCTGGCCGTTGCTACTCGGATTCTCGCGGTACAGGAACGGCCGCGGCTCCTGCTCTTTGCCGGCCAGGGTCGGAGCGAAGCTGATGCCGTCGATGCCGGACGGTGTGGCGTCGGCCGCGCCGACCAGCTCAAGCAAGGTCGGCAGCCAATCTTCAAAGCCGGTCACCCGATCGTTGGTCGTGCCGGGAGCGACGTGGCCTTTCCAGCGAACGACGCAGGGGACGCGAAAGCCCCCTTCGTAAAATGACCCTTTGCGCCCGCGCAGCCCGCCCGCGCTATTAAAGTAGTCGGCGTCGGTGCCGCCGAGCTCATCGAACAGCGGACCGTTGTCGCTGGTGAACACAAAGATCGTGTTCTCATCCAGCCCGAATTCGTGGACCAGGTCGACCAGCCGGCCGACCTCTCGATCTAGCCGCGTGACCATCGCGGCGTAGGCCGCGCGCGGTGCAATATGGGGCAGGTAGCGGCGGTCGCCCTTGTAGGGGTGATCGTCAAACTTGCCCAGGTATTCGCCGAGCGAGTCCTCGGGCACTTGCAGCGCCAGGTGCGGCACGGTCGTGGGGAAATAGAGACAGAACGGCCGGTCCTTGTTGGCTTTCAAAAACGCCCGAGCCTGTTCAGCGATCAGGTCAGGGGCGTAATCGTTTCCGCGATAACGGGCATAACTGGCGGCCGCGTTCGGATCGGCATCGGCCGGCAAGGTCTGCTGCGAGTGGAATGCAGGATTGTTGAGCGCCACGTGGCGATCGTTGTCCCAAAGGTGCGTGGGATAATAGTTGTGCGCGACTCCCTGGCAGTTGTAACCATAAAAGCGGTCGAAACCCTGCTTGAGCGGGTCGCCCGTGCTGCCAACCGGGCCGAGCCCCCACTTGCCGAATCCGCCCAGCGTGTAGCCCAGCTTCTTGAGCGTGAGCGGCAGCGCGAGCTCGCCGTCCGGCACGGGCTCCTGACCTTCGGGTTCCACACTGCGGTTGTTGCGAATATAGGCGTGTCCCGGGTGCTTGCCGGTCATCAGCGTGCAGCGTGACGGCGCGCAGACGCAGTTGCCGGCGTAGTGCGTGGTCAGCCGCAGACCCTCGGCAGCCAGGCGATCGATGTTGGGCGTGCGAATTTTTTGCTGGCCGAAACAGCCGACGTCGCCATAGCCCAGGTCGTCGGCGATGATGAAGACGATGTTGGGGCGAGCGGGCTCGGCGGCGCGGGCCGCCAGGTGGTTTGAGCCAATTGCGACCAGCAGCAATGCAACGAAGGGGTAGCGCGGCATGATGAAGGCTCCCAGCAGATCATGGGGTCAACACGCCAACATCTTAATCGATCGCCAAGGGCAATGCGCGACGCCGGGGCGACGCCCCAAATCCCGAGAGGGCGAAGCTCCTGCTGAGCCGGGGACCGCCGAGGGATATCGCGACCTTACGCGCTGCATGGCTCGGCGGAAGCCTCGCCCTCCCGACGAAGAAAGTCTCAGCGGAATCTCGCAATCCATGGTCACTTGGCAGACTCTTCCTTCTCCTTCTCCAGCTCCTTTTTCTTCTTTTCGATCTCTTCCTTCAGGCGGCGGTCCATCTCTTCCACCTCGGCTGCGGTCTGGTACCGCACCAGTAGCCGGGTCTTGTCGTCGACCGGCGTGTAAGTAATCTCGATCAGGTCCATCGGCTTGTTGCGGAAGATGACGAAGTATCGGAAGTCGGTCTTGATTGGGTTTTCGGTCGTCGCCTCCCAACCGTCTTTGCCCAGTCGCTCGCGGTACCAGGCGTCGGCGTCTTTCAGCGGCATGGCCATGTCCAGCGAGAGCTGAACAGGCGTGTCCGAGAAATGGATTCCCTCGGCGTCAGGGGGCACCGGCAGGTCGGCCGGCATCTGCACGGCGCTGTACTGGATTACTGTCTTGCCCTGCTGAGCCGGCGCAGAGCTGACCTGGGCGTTGAGCTGCACGCCGTTCTGCTTCATCACCAGCGAGTCGCCTGCCGTGCCATACGGTTCCCAACCAGCGGCCACGAGCAGCTGCTTGACCTTCGCCCGCGCGTCATCGGCCGGCAGCTCGCTGACATAGCCAACGGATAACGGCGAGCTAAACAACTCCTTGGCGCCCTCTGGCGCGGGCAACGCGGCCAGCTTCACATTGCCGTGGTTGATCAGCGAGACGTTGACCTGTCCCTTCTTGTCGTCGCCCACCGACGGCATCACGGACAGCGAGACCTTGTAGCCCGCGTGGCGAAACGTGGCGCTGGCATAGTCCGCGCTCGAGTATGAGTCGGGCAGCTCTTTCCAGCCGGCGGCGGTGAACTTTTGTCGATAGAAGTCGGCCGCGGATTTGATGTCGCCGGGCACGTCGTAACTCACCCGAGCCAGCGACTGACCGCGAATGTCCGCCTTGGGCAGGGTCGGAAAGGTGCGCAGGTCGATCGTGGCCGCGGCTTCGGCCGGCGTGGCCGGAGTCTTGCTGACTCCTTCGTCGTCGGTGGCGCGGGAACAACCCACGACGAAGCTACCCAGCAGAATCGCAAGACAGGACAAAACGGCGGAACGAAACATGCGGGCGGCTCCGGGCGGGGTGGGACAGCAAGCGCGACATTGTGGCAACCCGCATTCTGACCGGCAAGCCCGCGTCGAGGATTGTCGCTAGCGAGGCACGAAGAACAAGCCGGGGTTGATCGGCGGCGCAGGAGTGCGCACGCGGTCGTTGCGAAATCCGGTCGCGTTCTTGATGGCGTCGTTGTCGACCTCGCTATAGCTGACCTCGGTCGATTCCAGGTTCTCGGGCTCGGGTTCACCCTTGTACTTCTTGACCACGTTCCGCTGCGGCGCGTGGATCTCGCCCGTGGCGATGTCCAGCACCGTGATCGTGAACCGGGTCAGGCCATCGAGGCCGTCGGGCGTGACCCAGACGTAACGCTCGCAATAATTGGCGACGTAGCAGGCGTCGCACGGTACGTCGTCTTGGCAGCCGACCTGATACCAGCCGCGCGGGAGCATGCAGTCATACGACTCGGTGCCACCGGAGAAGAATCCCTTCAGCCGGTCCTCGCAGCGATCGCAGTCGGACGATTCTTCGCCGACCAGCAACTGAAAGGCGCAGCGCATCCGCCGCAGATTGTCTGAGTCGGTCACCGGCAAGGTCGACCAGTTTTCGGTCACGGCGCGGCGGGCGTTGAAATCAAACAGCAACGACAGGATCGGCAACGCGCCGCCACCCTGCAGCGCCTGAGTCAGCGTGGGGCTGTAATTGGGGCTGAGCCCGGCCTGCTGCGCGTCCTCAATGTTGACCGTGCCCGCCGAGACCACGGAGAACGACGGCATGCTGGCGGAGTTCACCTCGAACCGCGCCACGTTGTTGAGCACCTGCCGGTAATAAATGTCGGCCGTCGTGAAATTGGCGTCGACCGTGCGATCGCTGAGAATTCGGTGCGTCGCGCAGCCGCCGCCGCCCAGCAACGAACCAGCGGCCAGCGCGAACAGCGCCACCGCAACGGGCAAACGAGCAGGTCTTGGCCGGCTTGATATCACAAGCGTGCTAGCACCGTGGAGCGAGAATATCGAGAGACCTTTCGGAATGTATCGGTCCGGCCATTCGGGCAACGTGATCGATTTGCGGCGACGTTGCCTTTGCGGCACGGCTGATGGCGTGCTGGCTTTGGCGCGCCAGCGATCGCGGCGAGAATTCTTTGGTCCGGTCGAGTCGATATCAACAACACCCGCCAAGCTCGGCCGCCGTCACGCCCGCCGATAACCCCCGCACGCTCCATGCCCCATCCCCTGCGCATTTTGATCCGGTGCGAGCTGTTGCCGGCGTTGGCGGCAGCCGCGATCGCGCTGATGGTCGACGCTGCGGCGGCAGAAGACTTGCGCGTGGCGATGCTTGCCCCAGTGGTAACCGTTTCGCCGCCTGCCAACCTGCCGGCGTCCGTGTCACCCACGGCGCACTTCCTGTGCCGCGGCGCCGACGCGCGGTACTTTGCCGATGTTTGCTCCACCGTCGGCGCGGTACCGGCGGCGCAGCACGCTCCTGCGCCGCTGACCCATCCTGCGGCGGTCCGACCGACGGTCTCGACGGACGAGGTCGCCAGGCTCAAGCAACAGCCCGAGGGCTTCAGCTTCGCCGCGCCGCAGCGATCTCCCGCGGCGCCCGGGGGCACGATGTTCATCTGGTCGTTGGACCGGGCGAGCAGCTCGGCGGTGGTGATTGAAGACGGCCACTACGGCGCCCGTCCGCCGCTGTCGGCGGGAGTCGTGTTGAGCAAGCCCTATGGCTACTCAGGCGATTGGGTGGGGTTCGCCGTCTCGGGCATCATTCACTAGCGTCGCGCAAGCTCTGGGTCGATGCGTTTGCGGGCCCGCGCTCTGCATTGTTCCGTTGGCGATTTGCTACACTGGCCGCCCGAAGCGCGGGTTGATTTCTGACTCCGCGTCGCCACGACCTCCTCGGAGCACCACCGATGGCCACTTCTGCGCCGCTCAACCGTCGCGACTTCTGCAAGCTCGGCCTCGCCGTCACCGCGGCCGCCGCAACACGGCCGGCGCCGTCGGTCGCCGCGGCCCGCACCGAAGAGCTGGCCTACCTTTCGGCCGCCGAGCAGCTTAAGCGGTTTCGCGCCAGGCAGCTTTCGCCGGTCGAGGTGCTGCAAGCGCAGATCGCGCGGATCGAAGCGGTGAACAGCAAGGTCAACGCGATCACATTCAAGCACTTCGACGAAGCGCTCGCCGCGGCCCGCGACTCAGAGCAGCGTTACCGCACGGGCCGAGCCCGGCCGCTAGAAGGCGTGACCGTGGCGCTTAAGGACGAGCACGGCAAGGCCGGCTGGATCGTCACGCAGGGGTCGAAGCTGTTCAAAGACAGCCGTGTCGAGGTCAACGATCCGCTGGTAGACAAGCTGCTGGCTGCCGGCGCGGTGCCGCACATCCAGACCACCGTGCCCGAGCTGTACATCATCGGCGTCACCTGGTCGGACCTGTGGGGCGTGACGCGCAATCCCTGGAACTTGCACTACGCGGTCGGCGGATCGTCGGGCGGGTCGGGCGCGGCGCTCGCCTCGGGCATGACCACGCTGGCCACCGGCTCGGACATGGGCGGATCGATCCGCATTCCCTGCGCGTTCAATGGGCTGTACGGTTTCAAACCGCCCTACGGCCGCGTGCCCGTGGAGGAGGCCAGCACCTACCTGCTGCAAGCGGTCAATGGTCCGCTGGCCCGCACGCTTACCGACACGATCCTGATGGAAAACGTGATCGCCGGGCCGAGCCCCTATTCGCCCAGCACGCTGCGGCCCACGGTCGAGCTGCCCCTCAACTTCCCCGGCATCAAGGGTTGGCGAATCGCCTACGACATGGACCAAAGCTGGGCCGAAATCGACCCCGACGTGGTCAAGAACACGCAGGCGGCGCTGCGCGTGCTGGAGAGTCAGGGTGCAATTATCGAAGAGGTCGACCTGAAGCTCGGCCTGACCCAGGCGGAACTGAAGGAGGTTTTCATGAAAGCGCTGCTGGCCGGCGTCCTCGGGCCGGACCTGGCGGGGCTGGTCGAAGTGAAGGACCAATTGACCACCTACGGCAAGTATTATGTCGAGGTGGCCGCCGCGGCGCTCAAACCGCAGAACGCGCGGGAAGCGTCGGACGCGATCCACAAGATTTACCGCCAGCTGCAAGACACAGTGTTCCTCAAGGGCTACCAGGCGCTGATCGTGCCGACCTTGGCGACCAGCCGGGTGCCGGCCGATTTTGATAACACCAAGTCCAAGCTCCAGATCAACGGCCGCGAGGTCGACCCCGATGTCGGCTGGTTCCTGACGCCGCTGTTCAACCTGTGCAACTGGAATCCCGTGGTGGCGGTGCCCACCGGACTGGCGTCGAACCACGTGCCGACCGGCATGCAGGTCGTGGCCCGGACGTTTGACGACGCGACGGCGTTTCAGGTGGCGGCGGCTTACGCGCGCGCGGCGCCGCAGTTGTACACCGGCGATCGCTTTCCCGATTTTCGCGACGCGGAGTGATGACTAGCAAGCGTCGCACAACACCTGCCTTCGTCGGGGAGGGCGAGGCTCCCGCCGAGCCAGCGGCCCGTTCGGTCATGTTGCCTGTTAGCAAATCGTGGCTCAGCAGGAGCTTCGCCCTCCCGTCATTGATGCGGCGAGCGCCTTGTTGGCACAGAGGTTATCGTAATACGACCGACCCCGCGAGCCTCACGGTCCCTAGGTCCACAGACTCATCCGACCGTGGTTTTCCAGCGATTCCCAGCGACCCATGCGGTCGCGGGGTCGGTACGTTCCACACCAAAACAAAACTGCATCAAGCGCCGGTCGACTAGTAACAGCCGACTAGCGCCGACCGAAGCCGCGAATTCCAAAGGCGCTGGCCACGCTGCCGCGGAATCCGCTGCTGCTGGCCGCGCCGCCGTCGCCGCGACCGCCGCGGCCGAATGGACCGCCACCGTGGCCGCCGCAATACCCGCCACGCTGCTCACCCGGGGTCAACTCGGTCTCGCCGCCGACGGTGGCCGTGTCGGACACGGTGAACGAGTCGTCGGCGTTGGCGCTGGTGACGTACAGGTCACCGTCGATCACGCCGTCGTGCGTGAAGGTGTTGGTGCCTTCACCCAGGCGGACCCGGGCGCTGCCGCCGATCGTGGCATCGGCCGTGATTGCGACCGTATCGTTGCCATCGCGACCGTCGACCACGAGGCTGCCCGTGATCGCCGCGCTTTCGGTCAACTGGTTATCGCCGCCGCCCAGTTCGATCTTGGCCGACTTGCCGATGGTCGCGCCGGCCGCGAGCGTGAAGGTGTCGTTGCCCGAGCCGCCGGCGCCGAAGAAGCTGCCATCGATCTGTCCTCCCAGGTCGATCGTGTTGTCGCCTTCGCCCAACAGCACGCTGACATTGCGCGAGACGACCGCGCCGGCCGCGATGGCCAGGCTGTCGTCGCCGCCGCGGCTGGAGACGGTGAGGCCGCGGGCGATTGTCCCTTCGATCGCGGCCTTGTTGTCACCGTCGCCGAGCCGCAGCGAAACATCGCGAGTCACGCTGGTGGCTGCCGCGATCGTCACGCTGTCGTCGCCATCGCCGCCCTGGAAGCTGAGGGTCTTGTTGACCGTGCCGCTGGCCATCAGAAATGTATTGTCGCCGCCGCCGAGGTCGACGATCACGCGGTCGACGGCCTGGGCGTCGAGCGTGATCGTGAGGTCGTCGTTGGCCGTGCCCGCCTCGTCCAGCTTGACCTTGATATCCTTGGTCACGCCGGTGGCGGTCTGCACCGCGACGCCATTGTCGGAAATCAGCAGGCTGCCGTCGGCCTGGGCCGTGATGGCCACAGCGCCGTCGGCATCGCCCGTGACGCTGAGATTTCCGTTGTTAACCGCCACGGCCACGGTCAGGCAGCGGCGACTTTCCAGCATTTCTCCACCCAGCAGCAAGAATCGTCGCAAAGGTTGCCTATTCATAATTGCGCCTCGGTCTCTTTCCTGATTCGGTGCCTGGCCCAATATTTCTAGGACGGAGGACCGCGGGTCATGTCACGCTTGCTGGCCTGCTGGAGAGGTATTTTTTGGTCATGGGTCGAAAACGCGTGGTAGACCGCGCTACGGCCCCTGGCGTGCTTTCACACCTATCAGGTCCAGGCTATAATCCGGGCTAGGGGCATCGAGAAGCATTCTGGCGCGTCGCGCACTCACATCTCGCGCCGCGGCAGCTGGGACCGTACTCATCATGTCCAGCAGCCACAGCACCCTGTCGAGCGTTTCCAGCGCGTCGCGTCGAGCCGACGAATTGCTCCGCCGCGCGCGTGACACGGGCGGTGAGCCTGTCGGCCAGTTGTTGCACCTCTACCGCAACTACCTGATGGTGCTGGCCACCACGCAATTTGACCGCCGTCTGCGCCGCCGATTGAATCCCTCGGACCTGGTGCAAGAGACGATGCTGGCCGCGCATCGCGACTTTGGCCAGTTCCAGGGGCAGTCCGAGCGGCAGTTTCTGGCCTGGCTGCGACAGATTCTCATCAACTGCCTGCACCGCGCCATCGAGACGCACCTGAAGACCAAGATGCGCGACATGCGCTGCGAGATCTCGATCGAGCACATCAGCGTGGCGCTCGACCGCTCGACCGCCAACCTGGCCGACGTGTTGGTCGACCCCGCGCCCTCGCCGGGCGCGCCGCTGAGAGCGCGGGAGAACGCGGTCGAATTTGCAAATCAACTCTCCCAGCTTCGTCCGCAGTATCGCGAGGTCATTATCATGCGCAACCTGCAAGGGCTGAGCTTTGAGGACATCGCTCAACGGATGGATCGCAATCCCGGCGCGGTGCGGATGCTGTGGTTGCGCGCGGTCGACAAGCTGCGGCAGATCGCCCAGGCTGAGCAACAGTCTCCCGAATAACGCGCGGCACCCATTTCCAGCACCATGCAGAAATCGCGACACGAACTGTCGGAACTCGATCTGAGCGCGGTCCACTCCGCGCCGGGCGAGTCGTCGGTGCTGGACTCGCTGTCGCGCGACGAGCAACAGCGGCTGACCGAGATTCTGGATCGCTATCTGCGCGGGTTGGAGAACGGACTGCCGCCGGACCCCGACAAGCTGATTGCCGAGCATGCCGACCTGGCCGAGCCGCTGGGGGCGTATTTGCAGAACCTCACCCGGCTGCACGAGGTGGCGGCCGCCTTTGGCCATCCGTGCGAAGCGTCCGGAGAAAACCGCCCGGCCGACGAGGGTGAGCGGAGGCTGGGCGACTTCGTGCTGGTGCGCGAGGTCGGTCGCGGCGGCATGGGCGTGGTCTACGAAGCCCGGCAGGTCTCGCTCGACCGTCGCGTGGCGCTGAAGGTGCTGCCCTTTGCCGCGGTGCTCGAGTCGCACCAGATCGCGCGCTTCAAGAACGAAGCGCAGGCCGCCGCCCAACTACACCATCCGAACATCGTCCCGGTGTTTGCCGTCGGCGCCGAGCGCGGCGTGCACTATTACGCGATGCAGTTTATCGACGGGCAGCCCCTGGATCGCGCGATCGAGGCGCTGCGCGTGGCACGTGGGCAGCCGCCGCGAGCCGCAGCACACTCATTCGTAGAGTCCGAGAATCTCGCGAGCGCGACCGCCGAGGCCGCGGCGCCCGATCGCTCCTCGTACCTGAGCCAGGTCTGGCCGAGCCGGCAGGCTTACTTTCGCACCGTGATGCGGCTGGGCATTGAGGCTGCCGACGCGCTGCATGCCGCGCACGAATACGGGGTCGTGCATCGCGACATCAAGCCCTCGAACTTGCTGGTTGACGGCGACGGCAAACTCTGGATCACCGACTTTGGCCTGGCGCGCTGCCAAAGCGACCACTCCTTGACCCGCTCAGGCGAAGTGGTGGGGACCCGCCAGTACATGAGCCCCGAGCAGGCGCTGGGTCAGGGGGCGCTCGTGGACCAGCGGACCGACATTTATTCTCTGGGGGCCACGCTCTACGAATTGCTAACTTTGCAGCCGGCGTCGCGCGCGCCCGACGGTCAAGCGCTGCGCCGCCCCAGCGACCCGCAAGAACCAGTGCGTCCGCGAGCGCTCGAGCCGCAACTGCCGCCGGACCTGGAAACGGTCGTCCTCAAGGCCATGGCCCGGCATCGCGACGAGCGATACCTGACGGCCCGGGACCTGGCCGACGACCTGCGTCGCGTGCTGGATGGCAAGCCGACCGTGGCCCGGCCGCCGACGGTCATAGACCGGGCGCTGAAATTTGCGCGCCGCCATCGGCGTCTGGCCGGCGGCGCTGCGGCGGCGGCGCTCGTGGTCGTGATCGGTTTGGCCACCAGCGCGCTCCTGTTGAACCGCGAACGGGCCAAGACCGAGCGAAGTTACCTGCGCGCGGAGCGCCATTTTCGCGAGGCCCAGGAAGTGGTCGACCACTTTGGCTCGCGTTTGGCGGAGCGCTTGGCCGAGGTGCCCGGCGCCGAACCCCTCAGGCGCGAGCTCCTGGACGAGACCTTGGCCTACTATTGCCGGTTTGTCGGTCAGGCCGCGGGCGATCCGACGCTGCGCGCGGACCTGGCGCTGACCTATGGCAAGATCGGCACACTGGCCGACCAGCTTGGCTCGACCGACGAGGCGATCGCCGCCCAACGCAGCGCAATCGAGCTGTTCGCTCAGCTCGCGGCCGAGCATCCTGACGCCCGCGAGCATGTGCGTCAGCTTGCCGTGTGCCGCAACAACCTGGCGCTGGCGCTGCAGCGCGCGGGGCGCACGGCCGAGGCGCGCACGGAGCTGCACCTGGCGATCGACGCGCAGCAGTCGCTCGTCGCCGAACAGGCCGAGGTGTCGCAGTATCAGCGAGACCTGGCGCGTTCGCACAACAACCTCGGTCAGTTGGCTGCTGAGACTGGCGCGGCCGACGCAGCGAGCGCGTCGATTCACGAAGCGATCCGCCTGCAAACGCTGCTATCCGAGCAAGATCCGACCGACGCCAGCGTGGCAGGCGACCTGGCTGCCTCGTACAACAACCTGGCGGCGTTGCTGGGCGAGAAGGATCCGGCCCAGTCGGTCGCCATGCAGCGGCGGGCGGCCGAACAACTGGCCCGAGTCGCCGCAGCGCATTCGCACGAGCCGGGGCCCAAGAGCCAATGGGCGCTGGCGCTGAACAACCTGGGCGCCGCGGAATCGCGAGGCGGCGACCCGAACGCTGCGGTCGCCTCTTATCGCCGCGCTATCGAGCTCGAGAAAGAGCTGGTCCGACTGGCGCCGCTGGACTCTGCCTACCGCCGCAACCTGGCGGTGAGCTACAACAACCTCGGTTTGACCTATGCGCGGCTGCATCAGCCGGACAATGCCGAGCGATCGTATCGCAACGCGCTCGGATTTGAGACCCAGCTTGCCGCCGAGAACCCGCGCGACCTGCACGTTGCCAGCAGCCTGGGCGGCGTGCACAACAACCTCGGCATGGTGCTGGAAGAGCAGGGTCGCATCGACGAGGCTGCTGCTGCCTACGAGCGGGCAATCGAGCAGCAGCGGACCGCGCACGACGCGGCGCCGTCGGTCGACCGCTATCGGATGTTTTTGAGCATGCACTACTACAACTATGGCCGGGCGCTGCGGCGGCTGGGTCGCGGCGAGGATGCGGCCCGTGCGGCACTGACGCGCAAGCTCTTGTGGCCCAACGACCCCGAGCGCTTGCTGAGCGTGGCCGAGGAGCTGGCCCTGGCCGCCGGCATGCTGGCTGATAAGGCTGCCGACAAATCTGTCGACAAGACCGGCGGCCAGCTCACGGCCGATCGCTGCGCGCAGGCCGCGGTGGCCACGCTGCGCGAAGCTGTTGCCGCGGGGCTGAAAATGCCCGACAATCTGGATCACAACGAAGCCTTTGCCGTGCTGCGCGACCGAGAAGACTTCGCGTCGCTGGTGCATCAATGACGATTCTGGGAGAATGACGTCATGGCTCGGCGCAAACCTATTTGCTCGCACGCGAATCGACACGCGAACGGACGCAATCGCGCTCGCGCGCTGGTCGTCGAGGCGCTGGGCGATCGCACCATGCTCTCGGCTTCGCCGTTGGGCATGCCGGGCTGGGGGGATGGCCCGCTCGGATCGCACGACGACGCCGGGGGACCGCATCCCTTCGGCGACCAGGCTTCGCGCCCGTTTGCCGCGCCGGGCGATTATGGCTCGCCCTCCGCGGGCAAGGGGTCGAATCTTCCGGCCCAGTTTGCGGCGAACCTCGACCTGGGATCGGCCGCCTATCGTCCGAACGTGAACGACGCGGGGCCAGGCGGACCGCGGCCGGGCATGCACGGCGATGCCGGGCCAGGCGGATTCGGACGGATGTTGGACGACGCCGGATATCGGCCTGTCATGCAGACCACGATCATCGTCATCACGTTTAGTCCGATCGGCAACAACTTCGGTTACGACACGCAGCACCAGTCCCTGAACTCTGACAATCTTGGTTCGCTGCCCAGCGCGACGCCGCAGAGCGTGGCGGCTCCCATTCCGCCGTACAGCCCACCACCGTCGAAGCCCTTTGCCGACCTGTCGTCCGATCGCTCGCCGCCCGCGGGTGGACTTGGCAACGCGCTGCTCGCGAATCTTTCGAAGGCCGCCGTGGCCCTGGGTGAGACCGTCGGCACGGTGGCGCGTTTCACCGCGCCGCCCGCCGCGCACAGCCAACCATCTGAACCAGAGATTTCCGGCCGCGCGGAGATTGCCACTTCCCTGGCGGCTAAGCCCAACGTGCAGGGATTGTCCATCGCGCCGGGCAGCGGCCGCACGCTCGACGGGACGTCGCCCGGCCCATTGTCCTCGGATGGATCACCGACCGATAACGGCGCGCGACGGTCAGATCGCATGGATGCCGACGGCGATTATGCCGATGGCGGGGTGGTCGAGCTGCTCGCGCCGCGCGGCAAACGCGCGCTAGCTCCCACGCCTGACAAGCTTCACGACTGGTTGGCCGGTCCCAAGCGGAAGTTGCCCCAAGAGGCGGCGCGAGATTTTGTCTGGGAGGAGGTTGGCAAGTTCTTCGAACGGGCAGGGGACCTGGTGCGCCAGGTGGTCGTTGCGGGCACGCCGGCCACCGCGAGGATGCCGAAGTCCGCCGTGGCTTCAGCCTTTGACGATGGCGGCTCGATCGAGTTGGCGACCGGCGTGGCAGCGCAGCAGCCTGCCGCCGCGCCGCGCGGTCCGATCGCGGGTCTCGGGCAGGTCGAAGTCACGATTCAATCTGGCGTAGCGTTGTTCCAGGCATTCGAGCTCGAGGCGTCCACGCAGCAGCCTGTCGCCGAGCGCTCCGGCGAACCGGCTAAGGCGGCCGAGCGCGTGCCGACCCGCGACGAAAAAGCAGCCGCCGCCGACGAACTGGAAGCTGCCAAACGATCGGCCGCGACCCTGGGCCTGGGGCTGATGCTGGCCGTGCCGACCGCGCTGGGCGGTCGCGATGAGACCGACGGCTCTGACGCGGAACGCCGGACGGCAATCCGCCGCGACCGCTTGGGTCGCCGATTCGCATAAGGACTCACCGTTCGCCGTACACCCGCGCCACTTGCTGCTACCCGCTGCGGCGATGGCTGCGCTTGGTGGTCACGCAGACGTCGACCACGCGGCCCTTGTCCGAGAGCGCCACGTGCGAGCGATTCTCGCCCTCGATCTGGTGCACCGAAAGGTGATACGCCTCGTGGGTCAGCGCCAGGTAGGGCCTCTTCTCGGGCGTATCGGGTCGGCGAATCTTGCCCCACGAGCCATCGCCCAGGTAGACGATGCCGTTTTTGCTTACCAGGCCGTCGGACAAGGGATGCGATCGCTTGTAGGCGTGGTCGTGGTGCTCGAACACGGCGTCGACGTTGTACCGCTCAAACAGCGGTACCCAATGTTTGCGGTTGCCGCCGCCGGTGCCGGCCTCGTTGTCGTGGCCGCTGAACTCGCGGACCGAAGGATACGCCGGCACGTGGTTGAACACGAACACCGTGGGGCATTCTTCGCGGGCCTGCAAGGTCTTGCCTAGCCAGTCGGTCTGCGCGCCCTCGATCGGCGAGGTGTGGGCCGTGTCCAGTAAGACCAGCGACAGGTAGTCGCCAAAGTCCAGCGAGGCGAAGCCGGTCTCTGGGTAAAGTCCATCAAAGATCGAGTAGAAAAACGGCGCACTCTCGCGACCCTTGTTGTAGCTGCCGTTAACCTCGTGATTGCCAATGCAGCCCAACAGCGGGATCAACCGCTGCTTTTCGTCGCGGAGGTCGCGCGAGTAGGCCTTGAGAAACTCCAGGAAGGTCATCGGGCTGCGGCCGTTCTCATAGGCGATGTCGCCGCCCAGGACGACGAACTGCGGAGACTGCGCCGCCGCCAACTTGTTGCTGGCCGTGGTGTGCGGACCGACACCGGCATCGCCCCCCGAGACGAAGCTGATCGTGTTGGTCGCCTTGGTGGGCATGGTGCGAAAGCGCTTTTCGGCCGAGTCGGTGCCGACGCGAAAGACATAGTCGGTGTCAGGCTCCAGAGAGGTCATCTCCGAGCGGAACAACCACTTGTCGGTCAGCGGAAACTGGCGCGCGGCGTGGGGCTGCTGCTGCCAGGCGTCGCTGCCGGCTTTGGCAAACCACAGCGGGCGGTCGCCCTCGGTCTTTTCGCCGCCGACCCATTGCACGGTCATCGTGGTCGTGGGGTCGCGCTGCCAGGTGAGAAACAGCGCGGTCGGGTCAAAGCTGGGCGTGGCGGCAAACTGCGGCGCCGCGCCGGCATCGGCCGCGCGAACATTTCGAGCCAGACCGCCGGCCAGGACCAGGGAAGACGACTGCAAGAATCGTCGGCGATTGAAATCAAGCATGGCGGAGACTCGGCGGGGGGAAGGGTGTTGTCGGAGGTCGGCGGAATGCCGGCAGGTCTGACTATTGTAACTGCCCCGCGGCAGCCTGCCACCTGAGGATTTCAGCATTGAGCGCGTCCGAAAATGGCGAGACGATCGCCCGGGCCAGGCGGTAAGATGCTCGGTATGAAGCTCACCGATGACGCCTGCTACCGAGTGCTGCTGTCGCGCGACCCGCGCTTTGACGGGGTGTTCTTCGTGGGCGTGACGACCACGGGCATCTATTGCCGGCCGGTGTGCACGGCCCGCACACCGGGTCGCGATCGCTGCCGGTTCTTCGCGTCCGCGCCGCAGGCCGAACAGGCCGGCTTTCGACCCTGCTTGCGGTGCCGGCCCGAGCTAGCGCCGGGCAACTCGACGGTCGACGCGTTGAGCCGCACTGCACGGCTAGCTGCCGCCAGAATCGAAACCGGCGCGCTGGCCGACGGAGGCAGCGTCGAACGGCTGGCGCGTTCGCTGGGAGTCAGCTCCCGGCAACTGCGCCGCGCGGTGCAGCAGGAGCTGGGCGTGACGCCGATTCAACTGGCCCAGACCCGGCGGCTGCTGTTGGCCAAGCAACTGTTGACCGAATCCAGGCTGCCGATCATCCAGGTCGCAGCGGCCAGCGGCTTTGCCAGTGTCCGCCGCTTCAACGCGCTGTTTCGCACGCACTATGGTCTGACCCCCAGCCGGATGCGGCGCGGATCGGCCCGAGCGCCCGGGGATCGTCTGCGGTTGCTGTTGGCCTATCGACCGCCGCTGGCCTGGCGGTCGATGTTGCGCTTTCTGGCAGCGCGGGCGACTTCCGGCGTGGAGCTGGTTGCCGACAATGCCTACCTGCGCACGCTGGCCATCGGCAAGCATCGCGGCTGGCTGCGCGTGGAACCGGTGGCCGGCAAGAACTTGCTGGCGGTTGAGCTGTCGACCTCGCTGGTCGGCGCGCTCGGCGGCGTGTTGGCGCGCATTAAAGACCTGTTCGACCTGTCCGCGCGGCCCGACGTCATCGCGCGAGCGCTCTCGGCCGATCGCAACCTGGCCGCCGCGGTCAAGCGCACCCCAGGCTTGCGCGTGCCGGGCACGGTCGACGCCGTTGAACTGGCGGTTCGCGCCATTCTGGGTCAGCAGATCTCGGTGGCGGCGGCCACGACATTGGCCGGACGGCTCGCGGCGGAATTTGGTGAGACGATCGAGACACCCTATGCGGGGCTCAACCGTTTGACCCCGACCGCCGAACGGTTGGCCACGACCTCGACTGCGGCGGTAGCCTCGCTGGGCCTGCGCTCAGGCGTGGCGGCGGCGATTCACGCACTGGCCGTCGCGATTGCCGAGGGGCGGATCGTGCTCGAACCGGGGGCCGATGCTGAACAGGTCGCCGAGCAGCTCGTCGAGTTGCCCGGCGTGGGCGCCTGGACCGCCCAGTACATCGCCATGCGGGCACTGCGCTGGCCCGATGCGCTGCCAGCGAGCGACCTGGGTCTGCTCCGCGCCGCGGGCGTGCGCTCGCCGGTGATTCTGACCGAGCGGGCCGAGGCCTGGCGACCGTGGCGCGCGTATGCCGCGATGCACCTGTGGGAGTCGCTGCACGAGCTGCCCGCGAAAGCACGATCATCGACCACCAAACCACGACCAACAAAACGCCGCCAACTTGCCGGGAGCCTGACATGAACGACGCGACCTGTTACTCGTATTGCGATACCCCGATTGGTCGCCTGCTGCTCACCGCCCAGGGCGGCGCGTTGACCGCGATTTACTTTGCCAGGCATCAAGAAGGATTGCCCAAGTCCGAGTGGCGGCGCGACGCCACTGCGCTAGAAAGGGCCGCGCTCCAGGCGACCGCCGAACAACTACAGACCTATTTCGCCGGCGAGCGAACCACGTTCGAGGTGCCGCTGGACCTGCAAGGCACGCCGTTCGAGCGGCGGGTCTGGAAAGCACTGTTGGGAATTCCCTTCGGCGAGACCGTGTCGTATCGCGACATCGCCGAGCGGATTGGCCAGCCCAAGGCCTGCCGCGCGGTGGGTCTGGCCAACGGCCGCAACCCGGTGCCGATCATCGTGCCCTGCCACCGCGTGATCGGCTCCAACGGCACCCTGACCGGCTACGGCGGCGGGCTGGAGATCAAAGAGCGGTTGCTCGTGCTGGAAGGGATCGAGCTGCCCAAGAAGCGCCGTCGTCAGCAACCGGCGGCGCAGTTGTTCTAGTTGTGCGGGAATTGAACCAGATCGATTCCCAGACTCTCGCCGGATGACACACGACCAACGGATCGACGATACCTGTTGGAACTCCACCGGCGTATGATGGCGGCATGAGCAAAATCCCTGGCAAACGACCTGCGATCCAGTTCACGATTCGCAGGCTATTCGCTGCGGTCGCATGGGTGGTGGTTTCATGCGTCGCTTGGCTCAACCAAGATTCGTTTAAGCCGGCCTCGGACGAGCGTGTTTCCGTGGCATTTCTGTTGACTGTATGGGTCGTAGTCCCCATCTTCATTGCCATCGGCACTCTGGTGGGCCGAGTGCGGATGGCTGCGGCTATCGGTCTGATCTGCGTTCTCGTTTGGTGGGCGTTTCTTCTTGTTGCCGTCCACACCTGGGCTCCAATTTGAATCTCAAACCTTCCAACGACCCTTCCGCAGCAACATTTGGCACCGCACTAGCCCGCTGGGTAAACTGGTCACGTCTGCGACCTTGCGACCTATTGGAGCTTGTTTCATGCCTCTTGACGTGCGCGTATTACTGTCGATCTGGGTGGCTCTGGCCTCGGTCTGGGCCGGAGCCCTCCCGGCCGCCGAGCCATTCTTGGAAAAGGTCGACGTCTTCTCCGCCGGCACGGGCGGTTATGCGATCTATCGCATCCCTTGCGTCGTGGTTACCCGCTCGGGCACGGTGCTGGCCTGCTGCGAGGCGCGGAAGGATGGCGGCGACTGGAGCACGATTGATATTCTGCTCAAGCGGTCGACCGACGGCGGGCGAACCTGGGGCGCGCCGCAAAAGGTGGCCGACGTGCCGGGTCCCAAGACGCGCAACCCGATCGCCTTGGCGATGAAGCGGGGCAAGCCGGACGACGTGACCTACAACAACCCGGTGCTGATCGCCGATCGCAATGGCGAAGTACACCTGCTGTTTTGCCTGGACTACGGTCGCGCGTTTTACAGCCGCAGCCCCGACGACGGCCAGACCTGGTCGCCGGCCCAGGAGATCACCAGCGCCTTCGAGGCCTTCCGGCCGAAGTTCGATTGGAAGGTCCTGGCCACCGGGCCCGCGCACGGCATTCAGTTGAAGAGTGAGCGGCTGGTCGTGCCGGTGTGGCTGTCGACTGGCACGGGTGGCAACGCCCATCGTCCGAGCATCACGGCGACGATTGTCAGCGACGACTGGGGTCGCAACTGGCGAGCGGGCGAGGTGGCCGTGGCCAACACCGACGAGTGGGTCAATCCCAACGAGACCGTCGCGGTCGAACTGGCTGACGGTCGCGTGATGTTGAACGTGCGCAGCGAGTCCACGGCTAATCGCCGCATCGTGGTCACGAGTGCCGACGGCGCCACCCGTTGGTCCGCGCCGCGATTAGTCAACGACCTCGTGGAACCGATCTGCATGGCCAGCATCTTGCGGTTGAGCACGAGTCCGCCGAGCGACAGGAATCGCCTGCTGTTCGCCAACCCCGACAATCTCTCCAAGGCCGACGGCAAGGAAAAGCCGGGGCTCGGCCGCGACCGGCAGAACCTTTCAGTCAAGCTGAGCTACGACGAGGGAATGAGCTGGCCGGTGACCAAGCCGCTGGAGCCGGGGTTCAGCGCCTATAGCGATCTGGCGGTGCTGGCCGATGGCACGATCCTCTGCTTTTACGAGCGGGGTCAGAAACCGCAGCCGGGCAAGAAGCCGCTGAGCTACACGCTGTTGACCCTGGCCCGGTTCAACCTCCAGTGGTTGACCGACGGCCAGGATTCGCTGCCGCGGTGAGCGTTGGCTGGGTTGCTCGGCAGTGCCGTGGCTCAGCAGTGGCTTCGCCCTCCCGTTACGACCCGAAGGGCAAACCCTTCGGCCCTAAAGCCTAACGCTTAGGGCCTCCTGTTTTTCCTAACCGGCAATCTTGCCGCCCGGCTCAACTGCGTCGGCCTCTCGTTTCGATGTTAGCCGTATCGCGAGAGCTCCGTCGAAGTCGTTGCCTGGCCGGTCGGATCCGGCCGCTTCGGATCTGATCATCGCGCGGTTTGCTGGGACACGCGATGCACCGACTCTGGGCGATGGCGATCTTGCTGGCGATTGGGCTCGCGAGCCTGTCGCCGCGCGCAGCGCCCGCGCAACAGGAATACTGGCAGCAGTCTCAGTGGTCGCCCGAGGAGTTCAAGCGGCTGGTCGACGAGTGGGAGACCGATCGCGACGCGTTCACTCCCAGCACGCGGACCGTGCTACCTGGCCAGACCGTGGTCGAGTGGTCCTATTCGTACATCGACAACCGCTATGGCTTCGACACGCACAGCCTGCCAGAGACGCTGGTTCGTTTTGGCATCACGCCGCGGCTGGAGTTGCGGCTGGGTTGGAACTATGAGGTCGGCGGCGGCGGCAACGTGGTCTCGGCCAATGAAGGTTCGGAAGGGCTCGACGGCCTCGTGCTGGCCCGCGAATCGCGCATGCTCTATGGACTAAAGTACGAACTCAGTCGGCAACGGGGTTGGATTCCGCAGAGCTCGGTGATCCTGGAAGGGTTCACGCCGACCTCGGGCGAGGTCACTGGCACGCAGCCGGCGGCCACCTATGTGTTTGGCTGGGAGCTGCCCAAGTCGTGGCGGCTGGACGCGGCCATGCGCTACTCGACCGGCAACATCCTGGGCGACTCGTTCAATCACTGGGGTCCGTCGGTTGTGCTGCGGATGCCGCTCAACGAACGCTGGCAGTTGCACGCCGAATATTTTGGTGTCTTCACCCAGGGAGAAGAGATGCGGGCCAGTCGGGCGTTTTTCAGCCCCGGCGGCCACGTGATGCTCACGCCCAACCTGGAGCTCGGTCTGCGAATGGGCTGGGGCATCAGCGCCGACTCGGCCAACTATTTCACCAACGTCGGTTTCGGCTGGCGATATTGAGACACTGACGTCAGCGCGTACGCCAGCGCGCCAAGCCGCCGCGACCGGTTCACTTTGGAAAGCCTGTCAGGTTGTCGTCCAGTAGTTCAAAATATCCGGCAGCGCTTTCGCAGCGCAATTAAATTACCATTGTCACGGTGGACATTAAGGTGACGATTTGTGGCGTCGAAACGAAGGGCCGTTTGGAAATATTTGACTTCACCCCCCACTAACAGATATTCTGGCAATCGTCATTGGTGCTGGCCTGCTTCTGAAAATCTGATCCAGGTGGTATGAAGGTCTTGAGCCCTGATTGGGCAAGGAGACCTTCGATGACAACACGCGGACGGAAGCGACACAGCCCGGAGCAGATCATCGCCAAGTTGCGCGACGCGGACGCGCTGCTCAACTCGGGCAAGGACCTGGCGGTGGCTCTGCAGGTCCTGGAGATTAGCCAGTCGACGTACGAGCGGTGGCGAGCCCAGTACGGCGGAATGAAGGCCCAAGAGGCGAAG
>Ga0163144_10000295_pt1 | contig 114150 bp, 94 predicted proteins | sample OliLak19BULKMAT1_FD_123175 | JGI IMG/M metagenome (GOLD analysis project Ga0163144, IMG submission 123175) | Freshwater microbial mat bacterial communities from Lake Vanda, McMurdo Dry Valleys, Antarctica - Oligotrophic Lake LV.19.BULKMAT1 | ecosystem: Environmental > Aquatic > Freshwater >...
AAACGCTATGATAAAAAGATTTTCATCGAGTGAACAGGTAGAACCACTGGTTATAACAAAAGCTTTGCAAAATGGCGGGTTAATTGTAACCATGAAAATAATCTATTAATATAAATTTATCGTATCCATAAACAATCTCGTTTAGTTGCCGCCACTTCGCAAAGCTTCTAACCGTTAATAATTATCGAAACTATCCTATTTGCGAAAAAGAGGGTTGTATCAATACGCCCGCACATCCTTCTTCTCCACCCAATTCATAAATGCTTTATTCGCAACTTTATTGCCACCAGGAGTTGGGTAATTGCCTGTGAAATACCAATCGCCTAAATTTTTAGGACAAGCTAAATGTAAACTTTCTACCGATTGATAAATTACTTCTACTTCGGCACGAATATGTTTCGCTTTTACTATTTCCGCAATTTTATTCGATATTTGATCGTCTGTAAATTGATCGTATAATTTTTTTACAGCATTATACGATTTTTCGTTGCTGAGTTTTGTTACTTCAGCACATTCATTATATACTTCCTGAATTAAATGCTCTTTATTGTTTTCTTTTAATAATTCAATCATTGCTCTAAATGCAACAAAGTCGGCCATTTTACTCATGTCGATACCATAACAATCAGGATATCGAATTTGTGGCGCCGACGAAACAATTATAATTTTTTTAGGATTTAATCTATCTAAAATGGCAATAATACTATCCTTTAAAGTGGTGCCTCTAACAATACTGTCATCAATTAGAACAACGGTATCTTTTCCATCTGTAACCTGTCCATACGTTACGTCGTAAACATGACTCACCAAATCGCCGCGGTCGGTATCGTTGGTAATGAACGTGCGCAACTTAACATCTTTAAGCGCAAGCTTTTCAACGCGCGGACGCAAATTTAAAATGCGTTGTAATTCGGTTGTGTCTAATTTGCCGTTCAGCTTTTTTATTTCATCCGATTTATAAATATTTAAGTACTCTTCAATGCCTTTTATCATGCCGTAAAATGCTGTTTCAGCAGTATTCGGAATAAATGAAAATATGGTATTGTCGAAATCGTAATTAACAGATTTCAATACGCTGTCTGTTAAAAAACGACCAAGATTTTTTCTTTCTTCATAAATCTCTTTATCATTTCCACGAGAAAAATAAATACGCTCAAAGCTGCATGATAATTTTTCTTTCGGCGAAAGTATCATCGACTCTTTAATGGTTCCTTTCTTTTTAATAATTAAGGCATGTCCTGGCTTTAATTCATTCACTTTTTCAAACGGCACATCAAATGTGGTCATAATAGCAGGTCGCTCACTCGCTGCAACCACCACTTCGTCGTCTTGATAAAAATATAATGGTCTAATTCCATTTGGATCGCGCATAACAAATGCATCGCCATGTCCAAACATTCCACACATGGCAAATCCACCTTCAAAATCTTTCGACGCACGCACTAAAATGCGCTGAATATCTAAATCGGTAGCAATCAGATTCGTTAGCGTTTTGTTGTCGTGATATTCTTTTCCTTCATCAAATAACCGCTGCACTTCATCATCTAAAAAATGTCCAATTTTTTCCATTACTGTTACCGTATCAGTAAATTGTTTTGGATGTTGACCCAATTCTAGCAACTGTTGAAACAATTGCTCATTGTTAACCATATTGAAGTTACCGGCTAAAATCAAGTTTCGGGTAATCCAGTTGTTGTCGCGCACAAATGGATGCACACTGTCTATATCATTGCCTCCAAAAGTGCCGTAACGTAAGTGACCCATTAATACTTCACCTGTAAATGGCACGTTTTTGCGCATCCATTCGGTATCGTTATATAATTCCGGATTTTTGCGTTCTATTTTGCGTGTTTTTTTGAATACTTCCTCAAAAATATCTTTAATAGCTGTAGAAGCTACACTGCGTTTGCGGTCTAAAAATTTATAACCTGGCGCAGAATCAATTTTAATAGTTGCAATTCCTGCTCCATCCTGACCCCTATTGTGCTCCTTTTCCATTAAGAGATACAATTTATTCAGACCATACAAGGGAGTGCCATACTTTTTATGGTAATACGAGAGAGGCTTTAATAGTCGAATGAGGGCAATGCCGCATTCATGCTTGATTTGGTCGCTCACAAATTTTGATTGAGAAAATTGAACCGCAAATTTACTTAATTAAACACTTAAATGTCCTCTAAAAACATTTTAAACAGGGATAAGTTCCCTGAATTGCAGCTGCGGTCATCGATTGGGTTGTTTACATCATTCCTTTAATCAGCTCGTCTACACCAATGCCATCGGCTTCGGCTTTGTAGTTGCGAACAATACGGTGGCGTAAAACTGGCAATGCTATTGCTTTTACGTCTTCAATATCTGGTGCGTATTTACCGTTTATCGCGGCATGGCATTTTGCACCTAACACTAAATATTGCGATGCCCGTGGTCCTGCTCCCCAACTTAAATATTGCGATGCATTTTTATCTGCCCTCTCGGTATTTGGACGAGTTTTGGTAACCAGTGATACAGCATAATTTAAAACATTTTCCGTAATTGGAATTCTGCGTACTAAGTGCTGGTAGGTAATTATTTCTGAACCGCCAATAATTTTACTGAGTGTTGTTTTATTGTCGGTTGTTGTTGATTTCACAATGTCTAATTCGGCTTCAAATGATGGGTAATCGAGTATGATATTAAACATAAAACGGTCGAGCTGTGCTTCTGGCAATGGATAAGTTCCTTCTTGCTCTATCGGATTCTGCGTTGCAAGCACAAAAAATGGAAGCTGAAGTTTATGCATTGTTCCGCCAATGGTAACATTTTTTTCTTGCATGGCTTCGAGCAGCGATGCTTGTGTTTTAGGTGGCGTTCGGTTTATCTCATCCGCCAAAATAATATTGGCAAATACAGGACCTTTTAAAAATTTGAAATTGCGATTTTCATCTAATATTTCACTTCCTGTAATATCACTTGGCATTAAATCTGGCGTAAATTGTATGCGTTTGAACGATAAATCCAATACATCAGCAATCGTTTTAATGAGTAATGTTTTAGCTAAACCCGGAACACCAACTAATAAGCTGTGTCCATCAGCAAAAATACTCATAAGCACATGCTGAACAACTTCATTTTGCCCAATAATCACTTTACTGATTTCGGCATTTAATAGCTTATAATCAGCAGCCAATGCATCAATGGCCTCTACATCATTTTTAAATTCCTTCATTCGGGTATTTTATTACAAAACAAATCAATTTTTTTGCTGAAACTAAAATAATTAACGCTTGCTAACAAATCTTATTGTTTTGCAGTGCCTAACATTTCGTTTAAGTATCCGCAATCGTTATATATCGGTTCTATTTTAATGTATTCTTTTGCTGCCTTTTCAGCAACCCAAGTTGCCATTACCTGAACCTGTTTTTGTGATAATGTTGCATTTTGAATCTTTGCATAATCGTCTTTTAAATTAAGCGAATGCGGCGCTTTTTGTTCGGTTAATTTTATTAAACGGATAGCTTTTTTACCATCCGCAGTTGTATAAGGCAATACTTTCGAAATTTCACCAGGCTTTAAGTTTTCTATAGAATAGTAATCTTCAGGTGAAAGTTCTGATATTTCAAATGACGTTTCACCGCTTTGAGGATTTACCATCGTTCCACAAGTCTTATTGGTGTTTTCATCATTGCTAAACATTTTTACAGCATCACAAAAGTTTAAAATGCCTGCAATAATATTCGACCTGATGCTATCTAATTGCTTATTTGCACCAACAAAATTTAAATTGGTTACAGGAGGCATAATTAAAATGTGCTTTAAACATGCCTTATCGCCTTGGCGACTTTCCATTTTAATAATATGATAGCCAAATTCTGTTTCAATAACTTCCGATATTTCGCCGTCTTTTAATTTGAATGCTGCTGCCGAAAATTCAGTTACAAATTCTTCACGTGTTTTACAACCTAAGTCACCACAAAGGTCTTTTGTCCCATCCATCGAATAAATACTTGCTAAATTGCAAAAATCTTCGCCTTTTATTATTCTATTTCTAATGTCGTTGGCTTTGTCTTTTGCAATTTGCCTTTGCTCTGCATTTGCCTTTGGAACAATTAAAAGTTGTGCGTATTCTATTTCTGCATTAATTAATGGCAATGAGTCTTTCGGAATGGTGTTGTAGAATGTTTTCACTTCTGTAGGCGACACCGACATTTCGCCAAAAATTGTTTCTTGCATGCGCTGAATTAACAATAAATTACGCACATCATCTCTAAATTCTTCTTTAATTTCTTGCACCGATTTACCATAAAATTCTTCCATTTTTTCTTGTGATCCGAATAATGAAATAAAATAACGAATTCGATTATCAATATTATTCTCTACCTCATCGTCGCTCACTTCTATACTGTCTTTTGCAGCTTGAATTAGCATCAGTTTCTGCGTAATTAATTCTTGCATTACACGGCAACGATAATCTTCTGGAACATCCCCTTTTTGCAATTCTTCATAGTAAAATGATTCAATTTCACTCATCAGGATAATTTTACCGCCAACCTGACCCACAATTTTATCTACCACCGGTTTGTTGTTTATCGGTTGTGCAAACAACACAGCACTTACACTTAAAAATAATGCGGTAATTATTATATTTTTCATTCTGCTTCTTTATTTAAAAATTCTGCGTTATTGCGTTTTAATCCTTTCGAATAAATGTCTCTGTAAGTATTGTTAAGCAGCGCCATTTTTCGTTTATTAATGATGATGTCTTTTATTCCTTCTCTAAAATAAGTATACGAACCTGTTTCGCCTGCAATTTGAAATGATTCAATTTTTGCATAATACTTATTGATGGTATCGCTATAGGTAACTGTTCCTTTTGTTCTAAATCTACCACCTGCATACATGTCGTAAGGTAACAATTTAAATAAGTCGTCTTCATTTAACCAAACTTCTGCATTTAGCGAAAAGCTTTCGCAATGTGCTGCACAGTAACGCTCAATTGGATCTTGATATTTTTCAACGCCTTTATTAAACCAATAAGCAATAGAATCTCCAGTTTTATTGCTTATCGGTGTTATAGCATAAACCAAACGATAAATATCACTTTTTAGGCTAAAGTCCTTTTTATTAAACTCATAATAATTTAAAGCAGTATCCTCTGATACAATAGTATCTAAGTTTTCTGCCAACCATTGACGCTCATATGCGTAAATTACCAGTGACTCTTTATAGGCTTCGGCTTGCTTGTTGATGTTAACTAGGGCAGACTGCAGGTTGTCTTCTGCCACACGTAGGATTAAATTTTGGCGAATCCAGTTTTCGATGTAATCGTCTACTATTCGGGCACTGTCTTCTGGGCTTGTTTTTTCGTTGATGAGCCGCTCAACATCTGAAACATACAGGTATTTATCGTACACCCTTGCTAGTGGCTCTTCGTTTTTTTCAGGCTTATGCTTGTTACAACCAAGAACCACTAGACATATTAAGAGTGCTATGGATACATTATTTATAGTCAATTTATTTATCGAACCATTGAATTAAATACTTGCTGATTAATTACTACAGGATATTTCTGATGTAATTCTTCAATCCATTGTTTTTCTAATTGATCCTGATAAGCAGAAATCACATATCCTCTTGCTTCATCAAGTGTTTTTGGTGCCGGAGCAACTATTTTGTTTATTTTAACAAAAGTGATAGAGCCGTTTGCATTTAAAATATCCTCACCAATACCAACCGCTTTATTTAATTTGTCTAGGTTACTATCCTGACCAGGTAAAAATAACGCTGATTTAATGGTAACAACTTCTACTGAATCAACATTGTATTTTTCTAAAATAGATTTGTCAGTCGCGTTTTTTCCAGCAAGTTTTCTTATTTCTTTAGCAGCTTTAGCATCTGTTACTGTATAAACTGTTGCATCAATGCGCTCTTCCCACATGTATTCATTTTTATGTGCTTCGTAGTAGTTTTTTAACCCAACTGAATCGGTTGAACCTTTGCTCCAAATTTTGCGCTCAAGCATAGCAAATAATGGTAAGCCATCGCGATATTCCTGAAGTAAGCGTTTGAAATCAATATTGCGTTCCGACAAATCGTATTCAATTAATGTTTGTTCTAACGCTTGTAAATATAATTTGTCGTATTTTTCTTCGATGTTTTTATCGCGAGAAACACGCTGATTTATTTCAAGGTGTGAAGCCATGTCAGCTTGAGTAAATGAACGTGGCCCAATAGAAAACATAGTTTTGTTCATGCCTACAGCCTGATTCATTGTCCAGTTGTTTTTTACGAAACTCGAATCTAATTTGCCAAGCAATTCTTTTTTAGCAGCTAAATTTTCAGTAAACGGATATTTGGTTTTTACATTGGCAACAAAATCTGCACGCAATGTTTTATATTCTGGAGAGCGTTCAATTTTTCCTTTCAATTCATCTTTAACTTCTGCGTAAGAACCATTTGGTTTTCTATCAATTAAACGAATAATATGCCATCCAAATGAAGTTTGAACTGGACCAGAAATGTCGCCCGGATTTTTTAATGCAAATGCAGCTTCTTGAAATGGCATAACCATTTTACCAGTTCCAAATGCTTCAAGCCTTCCGCCGTTTGGTGCACTCATTTTGTCTTCAGAATATTGTCCTGCTAATTCTTCAAAAGTGCTGCCACCAGCTTTTACCAATAGCGCAATACTATCAATTTTTGCTTTTGCTTTAGCAATATCTTCTGGCTTTGCTTCCTTTGGCGTTTTAATTAAAATATGCGCAACGGTAACTGTTCCTGTTGATGGACGTTCACCCGCTACTTTAATAATATGATATCCGAATTTAGATTTAATAACCTGGCTCATTTTACCTTCTGGTGTTTCATAAGCAGCATTCTCAAATGCCATATCAGGAATTTGCCCAGGTGTAATCCAGCCAATCAATCCTGGTTCTTTTATGTTTGTTTTATCTGATGAAAGTTCAGTAGATACTTTGCTGAAATCTTCACCTTTAAGCAGTCTTTCACGCGCAGCCATTAATTTGTTTTTTGCTGCTGTAGTATCTGCACCAGGTGCGTTGGCATCAATTGAAATCATAATATGATATACCAATCGCTCGGTTTGCATCCGGTTATACATTTTTAAAGCAGCACCTTCCAAAACTTCTTTATCAAAATTCGACTTTATTAACTGATCACCATATTTCTGCAATTCTTCACGTACTTTTTCAGTAGTGTCAATTTTTTCAGCACGGGCTTCAGTTACTTTTAATTTAAAGTTAACATACAAGTCGAGGTATTCATTCAAGCTTTCTTTGGTGAAATCGTTCTGCTTGTCGGGGTTGTTCTTTTTATAAACATAAAGAAACTCCTCTTTTGTTACAGGCTTGCCGGCTACAGTAAATAATACGTCATTGCCGCCAGTTGTTTGGGCATTCAGTGCAGTAAATGTCATGATGCCTGCAACGAGCATAAAAATTTTGAAAACGTTCATTTTCATACGTGGTAGATTATTTTTTTAATTGTTTGGTCTGACTAAGGGACAGCAAAGCTAATGATTATTGGGTTTTAAGCAACATTGATGGTAATAATATTACCTTTCATGTGGCTTTAAAGCTTTTTCAATCCCATTTATACTCGCGCTTTACAGCAAATATCGTGCGCAATTGCAGCATTTTTATTTTTACCTTTGAGGCCTTAACAAATTTTAAATCATGTCAATATTAAAAAACAAGGTGGTTTCCCTGACTTATGAACTGCGGGAAGATAATGTGAGCGGTGATATTATTGAAGTGGTAAACGCCGACCAGCCATTCGTGTTTCTATTCGGTGCAGGCGGTTTGCTGCCAGAGTTTGAGTCCAATCTTGAGGGTAAAATTGTTGGAAGTAGATTTGAATTTCAAATCCTCTCAGCTAACGCATACGGCGAGTTCGACGATACCGCTATGGAGTATGTTCCAAAAGAAACTTTTATGATTGATGGCCAAGTTGCCGAAGATTTGTTGCAGACAGATAAGGTAATAAACCTGCGCGATCAGAACGGTCAATTAGTTAGAGCCCGCGTGGCTGAAGTGGGAGAAGCCGAAGTGCTGCTCGATTTCAATCACCCGTTAGCCGGTGTTAACCTGTTTTTTTCAGGAGAAATTCTTGATGTGCGTGAAGCAAGTAAAGAAGAACTTGAACACGGTCATGTGCACGGTGTAGGCGGTCATCATCACTGATAATCAATAATGTATTCAAAATATGCGCTCTGGTGATTGTTAAATTACCACGCAGGATTTACTTTGTACTTGCGTTTCGGTTAGCTGTTGCCTATAAATTGGCAGTTCTACCTCCGTCAACCGGTAAATTGATACCATTTATGTAATTGGCTGCTGGAGAAGCAAGAAATGCAACTGCATAGGCGATTTCAGTCGCTTCACCAAAACGTTTCATTGGTATTTCAGCCATCATTTTTTGGGAGATGGCATCTTCAGTAATGTTTGCCTTTGCAGCATTATTGCTGATAATTCCTGTTAACCGCTCGGTTTTAGTGGCTCCAGGCAATACATTATTTACTGTTATGTTGAATGCACCTAATTCGTTTGCCATAGTTTTGCTCCAATTGGCCACTGCTGCTCTTATGGTATTTGAAACGCCAAGATTTGGCAAAGGCGCTTTTACGGAAGTGCTGATAATGTTAATGATTCTGCCATACCCAGCGCTTTTCATTCCGGGAATTAAGGCAATTGACATAATGTGGTTGCAAATAAGGTGGGCATTAAAGGCCGATAAAAACTGTGCTTCAGTTGCTTCACTTATTTTTCCTGCAGCGGGGCCACCGGTATTATTAATTAATATCTGAATTGGCTTGGCATAACCTGCCATAAAACCTTCAACCGCCATTTTTACTTGGTCGGGATTCGAAAAATCTGCCACGAAATATTGATGCTGTTGTCCAAATTCGGTAGAAAGTTCCTTTGCCACAGCCTGCAGTTTTGCTTCGTTGCGGGCAACTAAAATAACTTCGGCTCCCAACGAAGCCAATTCTAATGCACATGCTTTACCAATACCCTGAGTGCTTCCGCAAACAATTGCATTGTAATTGGTTAAACTGATATTCATTATTCTTTATAAATTTACTTCAAAATTAAACATTCAAAGTTATGCCAGTAGCAGCACCTTTTAATTTAAAAAAGTGGATAGATGAAAATCGTCACTTATTGAAGCCACCAGTTGGTAATCAGCAAGTGTTTAAAGCCAACGAAGATTTTATTGTAATGATAGTTGGTGGCCCCAATTCTCGCAAAGATTATCACTTTGAAGATGGAGAAGAGTTATTCTATCAAGTAGAAGGCGATATAATAGTTGCCATTCAAGAAGACGGTAAATCGCGCGAAATAGTGATTAAGGAAGGCGATATGTTTTTATTGCCGCCAAATGTTCCGCACTCTCCGCGTCGCCCTGCCAATACTGTTGGCCTTGTTATAGAACGCTATCGCACCGAAAAAGAATTTGATGCCTGTTTGTGGTTTTGCGAAAAATGTAATCATAAATTGCATGAAGAAACATTTCCATTAAAAGATATTGTTACGCAGCTACCTACAATTCTAAATGCTTTCTACGAAAACGAAAAACTTAGAACTTGCAGTAACTGCGGATACGTAATGGAGCCCCCGAAATAAGTTGGAACGCTGAGCCTAGAGGCGGGCAGCGGATTACGCGGATTTTTGTTAACCATGTTAGGTGAAGTTGATTTTTTGAGCATGAAAGGGAACACGGATTTAACAGATGATACAGATAAAAACAGATGCATTGTTGCATGCAGGAATAACTAAGTAAATAATTGAAGCTTTTTACAAGGTATATACCAATTTGGGTTATGGGTTTCTAGAGAGCGTTTACGAAAATTCAATGAAATTTGAATTAGAACAACGTAGCTTAAAGGTTGAAATTAAAAAAAAGTATTAAAGTGTATTATGAAGGAAAGGAAGTAGGATATTACGTTGCTGATATGGTTATTGAAGATGTTGTAATCTTCGAAAATAAAGCCGCTCGTGCACTTTGTGAAGAACATGAAAACCAATTATTAAATTACCTTAAAGCCACAAATATTGAAATAGGCTTATTGTTAAATTTTGTTATGAAGGCCGAGTTCAAAAGAAAAATATTTGAGAATAAATATAAATAAAAATCCGTTAAACTCTTTAAATCCGCGTTCCATTTTATGTTGAAGATTGATATACACACCCACATCATCCCCGATAAACTACCGCGATGGAGTGAAAAGTTTTTAGATAATAGATACATTCACCTTGATCATCATTGTGAGGGATGTGCACGAATGATGCAAGGGGATAAATTTTTTCGTGAAATTCAATCGAATTGTTGGGACAGCGAAGTGCGTTTGCACGATAGTGATGCAACTGGCGTTGATGTACAAGTATTAAGTGCAATTCCAGTTATGTTTCATTATTGGGCTAAAGATGCTACACATGCCTTGGAAACTTCTAGGTTTCAAAATGATTTTATTGCTGAAGTAGTTTCACGACATCCAAAAAGATTTATTGGCTTAGGAACTGTGCCATTGCAAGACCCACAATTAAGTATTCAGGAAATGACGCGATGCATGAATGAACTCGGCCTTGCTGGAATTGAAATTGGTTCGCATGTTAACGATTGGAATTTAAATGCCGAAGAGCTGTTCCCATTTTTCAAAGCTGCTGCAGATTTAAATGCAGCCATTTTTGTTCATCCTTGGGATATGATGGGGAAAGATAAAATGAATAAGTATTGGCTTCCTTGGTTGGTTGGTATGCCCGCAGAATCATCACTCGCAATTTGCTCCATGATATTCGGCGGTATATTCGAAAAATTACCCAACCTGAAAGTAGCATTTGCTCATGGTGGCGGAAGTTTTCCTTCAACAATTGGTCGCATCGAACATGGCTTTAATGTGCGACCCGATTTAGTTGCAATTGATAATCCAGTTAACCCACGCAATTATCTCGATAAATTTTATCTTGACACATTGGTGCACGATGAAATGATGTTAAAATATCTCATTCAATTGGTTGGACACAAGCAATTAGCATTAGGTAGCGATTATCCTTTTCCATTGGGTGAACATCATCCAGGTAAATTAATTGAATCGATGGGATTAGACAATGCTGTGCAAGAAAGATTACTAAATGGCACTGCTTTGGAATGGTTGAGATTGGAAAAAGATAAGTTTATGTAAAGTATTTAATTTATTCAAGCCACGCTGTTTCATCCAATTTTATAAGTTCAATTACTGCTTTTACTTCACTGTATTCATAACCTCTTCCCAATTCACTTCGAATTAATTTTACATCAGTTGATTTTAATGCTGATGCGGCTTCTTTAATTTGTTCGATTTTTTTTGCGGGAATTATTTTTTCAATAACTGTTTCACCACTTTCAACAAACGAAAGCAAATGTTTAATAATGGTTCCTACGGTTAGTTTCCGCTCAGCCGCAATGGTTTCAACTGTATAACCCGATTGATATAACTTTAAACTTTCAACATTAGTTGCTCCTTTTTCTACCTTTAATTTTGCAGCAACTGGCAATGGCATTAAAGGAACAAATTGTTTAAAGTTGTTATCACCTTTATATAACTGTATATCTCCATACGATACTTCGAATGCAGCTTTAAGATGCAGTTCTAATACAGTAATTAATGCATAAACATAATTGTAATATTTGCGAATTTTCGCCTGGCCGTTTATTTCATGTAAGTGATTTACAAGAGGAATAAAAATACGCTGCTGCATACTTTCGCCAAACCAATCAACGGCTTTAGTAATTCTATCATAAATTTCTTGCGATTGCGATGTGTCAAATGCAACTAGCATACTTGGTAATTTTTCGCGGAATCTATCTGCTACATCGCGTTGCTCATAAATCGCTTGTAATAAACGCGTAGAAAGTATCATGGCATCCCGTTTATTTTCCAGCGAACGATCAGGAATAAATTCAGCAAAAGTTTCCAATAATTTTACTGGTTTATCCCAATTAAATGTGTCGAATAATTGTTTTTGTAAATACCGTACCTTTTCGGTTGCAATAATATCTTCTAATGTGCTATCATCCATTTCGGTTCGAGCAAAGGCAACAACGCGTTCATCGGTTCCAATGGCGCTATTAAAAATGCGCGATAATAAAACCATTCCTTCTAAAGTGGTACATCTGCTTAGCGCAACGTAAACTTGGCCGGCAGCAAACGATTGCCCAGCATCAATTACAATTCGGTCAAATGTTAAACCTTGACTCTTATGAATAGTTACAGCCCACGCTAATCGAATTGGATACTGAATATATTTGCCAATTATTTCTTCATCTATTTTATTTTTTTCTTTATTAACTTGGTAGCGAATGTTTTCCCATGTTTCTTTGCGCAATTCAAAATCAATTCCTTCATCGCGCATTGTTACCGTGATGGTTTCTTTTTGAATGCTTTTTACGATTGCAATTTTTCCATTGTAATATTGTCTATCCTCTCCCGAATCGTTTTTAATAAACATAATTTGGGCTCCAACTTTCAGCGATAATTGTTTTTCTGCTGGTAGCGATTTATCGGAAAAATCGCCTTCAATTATTCCTGCAAATGTGGAAGGTGTTCCGGGCAGTTTATTTAACTCATCAATATTTATTTTATCGGCTTTGTAATTATGTGAAGCAATAGTAATGTAAGGGTCATCCGCAGGCGGCCTAAAACTTGGATTATATCTGCTTTGCAATAATTCGAAATCATATTCGGTCATTGTATTATTACGCACATTATTTAGTAAATCAATAAACTGCTTTTCTTTTTGGCGATATATTTTTTTTAATTCAACATAGGCAACATTAGCAGATTGTAATACATGAGCATCAAAAAAGAATGGACTTTTATAATGCGCTTTCATAATATGCCAGTCGGCGTCGGGGGCAACAGGTGGCAACTGATATAAATCACCGATAAATAAAACTTGCACCCCTCCAAATGGAATATTTTTTTTGCGCACACCACGCAAAATGCTATCTATGCAATCTAATTTATCGCATCGCAACATACTAACCTCATCAATAATTAATAATTCGAGTTCTTCCATTACTTCGCGCTTCTGACTGTTCAGCTGCACTTTGCTGAATAGACTATGCTGATAGGTTACATTTAATTGTCCGCCAAAAGGAGCGTTAACTGGTAAAAAAACTTCAAATGGTAATTGGAAAAATGAATGCATTGTTACGCCACCTGCATTAATGGCAGCAACACCCGTTGGTGCAACAACTGCACATTTTTTAGTGGCATGCTTTCGAATATAATGTAAAAATGTTGTCTTGCCGCTCCCGGCTTTGCCTGTCAAAAATATATGTTGACTAGTGTAATTAACTAATTCGGCTGCCAGCCTAAACGGAGTATTGGAACTATCGGGATATTGCATTGTAAGTTATGAATTTAAGGATTAAACACCGTAAAAATATAAAAAATTAGGGGATTGTTTTCTTTGCTTTGCGCACTGGAGGCATATATAAATTGTAAACCAATATTCTCAAGACAAAAGCCGATTTAAGCGCTTCGTGCCCAATTTGTTTTTATTTAATTACCAGTTTTACATAAATCAATTATGAATCTTACCTTTGCAGCATGTTATTGCCTACTTTCCAAAATTCAGCGGCATTTGCAGCAACACTCGATGCGAGTGATGCTTTGCGCGATTTCAGAGCACAATTTTATATACCTACAAATAATGGTAAAGAGCATATTTATTTGTGCGGTAACTCATTGGGGTTACAACCAAAAAGTGTTAGGGCTTATTTAGAACAAGAGCTTATTGATTGGCAAAATTTAGGTGTAGAAGGACATTTACATGCAAAGAACCCTTGGTTGTACTATCATCATTTTTTGGAAGAATCGGCTGCGCGCTTAGTTGGAGCAAAACCAATTGAAGTTGTAGTTATGAATTCGTTAACGGTTAATCTTAATTTGTTGATGATAAGTTTTTATCGACCAACCAAAAAGCGATACAAAATTATGATGGAATATATGGCATTTCCATCAGATCAATATGCCGTTGAAAATCAAATTAAGTTGCATGGCTTTGATGCCAACGATGCCATTATTGAACTCATGCCACGGGCAGGTGAAAATAATATTAGCACAGCAGATATTTTAGCACAAATTAGTTTGCATAAAGATGAATTGGCATTAATAATTATTGGTGGAGTAAATTATTATACTGGTCAATTATTCGATATGCAAAAAATTACGACGCATGCAAAAAATTGCAGCCAAGAAATTGTTGTTGGCTACGATTTGGCACATGCTGCTGGAAATGTTTTGTTGAATTTGCACGATTGGGATGTCGATTTTGCAACTTGGTGTTCTTATAAATATCTCAATTCTGGGCCAGGTGGAACAAGTGGTGTTTTTGTGCATGAAAAACATGCCAACGATAATTCGTTACCACGCTTAAGTGGTTGGTGGGGAAATGATGAAGCAACCCGATTTAAAATGCAAAAAGGTTTTATTCCGCAAGCAGGCGCCGCAGGTTGGCAAATGAGCAATGCACAAGTGCTTTCGATGGCGGCTCATCGCGCTTCATTGGCAATTTTCGACGAAGCGGGAATGGATAATCTTACCGCAAAAAGTTTTTTGCTTACTGGTTATTTGGAATATCTGTTATTAAATGGAAAACGAAAAGATTTTAAAATAATTACGCCTTCAGATCATGCGCAACGCGGTTGTCAGTTATCAATTGTAATAGATGCTGATGGCAAAAAAACTTTCGATGCGTTATCCGAAAATGGCGTAATTGCCGATTGGCGTGAGCCAGATGTAATTCGCGTAGCGCCAGTACCATTGTATAATTCTTTTACCGATGTATACCGCTTCGCCGAAATATTTCACAATGTATAATCTCCAAAAATTCATTTAAAATTTCCACTTGTACTCAATTAATTATATTAATAAGGTTAAGTAAGTATTTTAGCCGATATTTGTAGTAAATAAATTACCTCTTGAACATTGGCGACTGGATACAAGTTTTTATACTCATTATAGTATTTCTTATACTGGTGTTTATTATTTATAGTGCCATATATTGGCCATTTTCTACCACTGCAATTATAATTGGGGTAACACTTCTTTTAGGCTGGTTTGTGAATCGGTTTATTAAATTATAGCATATAGTGTTACCTTTACGTAGTCAAACTAACATTTTATGAATAAGTCAATCCTGATCGTATTATCAATCGCCGCATTAAGCACATTTTCTGCTTGTAAAAACTCATCTGAACAAGCAATTAAGGAAAAGCGGAAAGATGAAATGACCAATAAAGAAAACCGTGTAAGCCCTCCGGCAACTGCATCTGCAACATTTGGAACGAATACAGTAACAGTTACATTTAGTTCCCCTGCGGTTAAAAATCGTCTTATTTGGGGCGCATTAGTGCCTTATGGCGAAATTTGGAGAACAGGGGCAAACGAGGCAACTACAGTCGAGTTTACACAAGACGTTACTATTCAGGGTCAAACACTTGCAAAAGGTATATATTCATTCTTTACTATTCCAACTGAAACTGAATGGACACTCATTTTTAATACGGACGAAACACAATGGGGGGCTTTTAAATACGACCAAAGTGCTGATGCTTTGCGTGTAAATGTAAAAACAATTGCTACTGAAGCAGTTGCCGAAAACCTGTCATTTACCGTTGTTCAGAACGCTTCGACAAATGCCGGGATTATTAGATTAAATTGGGAAAAATTGCAAATAGATTGCCCATTTGTTAATGCTGTTAATCAGTAATACATTTCAACAAATGATATAGTGTTGGCAGGCGTGCTAACTGAATCAATTATATTTCCTAGTGTTGGATGCGAGGCTCGTATGTAATAATAATCTTTATCCAATCCGTTTATTTCCGCATGTCCAAGCGAATCGCTTATGCGTGTAGCATCAGGATAATAATCATATACTAACTCGTAATATGTTGCAAAAATATCGATGGTAACATCGCGAACAGTGCTATCTAAAATTGGAGATACGCTATACAAATTATAAATATCAATTATAATAGTGCGGTTGTAATTTTCGGAAGCATTAAAATTATCAGTTACAATAACTTCCTTTTCGCAAGAGGTACATAAAATGCCAAATACTGTTAAACAGCTAATAAAAAAAGTATGGCAGTTAAAACATTTCATATATTAAAATTAATATATTTTGTGATGCTTTGCAATACACCATTGTCTATATTTTGCAATTTTAACCCAACTCAATAAATAGACAGCAGCAAAACAACTAAACTATTGATTTAGTTGGGTTTAACCGCAATACCAAACAATTTGAAGAGGGTGTAATATTGGCATAATGCATCTGATTTTATTACAAATTGTTAGGTGATACTATTTATTTTGATTAATATGGGTTTAATCACTTATTTTATCAAATGCGTAGCCTGACTTAACAGCTCCCCAAACTTGTTTTCCATCAATATCCCAGCCGCGGTCCCAGCTAACTAACTTATTGGATGAAATAACTACTTCGCTCGTAGCGTAAGATGCGCCGCGCAATGAACTTGAACATGATGTGGCACCTGTTGCACCAATAAACAGATTTTCGTATTTGCCATCTATTATTTGGTCTTTATATTGTAATGATATCGTGCAGCCTTCGCGTTGAGTTAATTTTTCAAATGTAAGGGAATCAAGTTTTGAAATATCTTTCCAAGCCCCTGCATATTGTAATGGTTTTTCAAATTCATAAACCCGGCTTTCGTATTTTCCAGTAGTAATTTCCACCACTTGGTATAGGCGTTGGCGATATGGTTTATCTTGCATTGTTCCCATCGCTTGTTCAACGTATAACCAATATCCTATTTCCTGTCCCATTTTAATTGGTGTCATGTGTAAACGAATATCGTAAAAGTTGGAATCAATTTTGCTCTGCGCCTCACTTGAAAATGAGCCAGTCATGTAAGAGGTTAAAGCACCATAAATATTTTCAAGCTGCGCTTGCGACTTTATTGAAGTGAATAAAATCAGCACGAGTATTATTCTTTTCATAATTTGTTAGTCTACGAGTTGGCGTAAAATATTATTCATATCCACTTTTTCATTTACAATTTGCAAAACATCAGCAATATTGATACGTTCTTGTTGCATGCTATCGCGTTCGCGGATAGTTACTGTATTATCTATTAATGTTTGATGATCTACTGTAATGCAATATGGTGTTCCAATAGCATCCATTCTTCGGTACCGTTTTCCGATGCTATCTTTTTCTTCGTAATAACATTGATGATTAAATTTCAATATGTTAAAAATTTCCATTGCTTTTTCAGGTAAACCATCTTTTTTTATTAAAGGCAAAACTGCAACTTTAATTGGAGCCAAAACTGCTGGTAAACGCAATACCACTCGTGTTTCTTCACCAACTACTTCTTCGTCATAAGCATTGCACATGATAGCTAAAAACATACGGTCGCAGCCAATTGATGTTTCTACAACATATGGGATATAATTTTCATTTAATTCAGGATCGAAATATTGTAATTTTTTTCCGCTGAATTCGGTATGTCTGCTTAAGTCGTAATTGGTGCGTGAATGTATGCCTTCCAATTCTTTAAATCCGAATGGGAATTTAAATTCGATATCTACAGCAGCATTAGCATAATGTGCTACCTTATCGTGATTGTGAAACTGCAACATGCTCTCATCTGTGCCCAAAGCACGATGCCATTGCATACGTGTTTTTTTCCAGTAGTTGTAATAATTCATTTCCTCGCCTGGGCGCACAAAGAACTGCATTTCCATTTGTTCGAATTCGCGCATGCGAAAAATAAACTGACGGGCAACAATTTCATTTCGAAATGCTTTGCCAATTTGTGCAATACCGAATGGTATTTTTTGTCGTGTTGTTTTTTGCACATTTAAGAAATTAACAAAAATACCTTGAGCAGTTTCGGGACGTAAATAAACAATATCAGCAGAGTCGGAGGCAGCTCCAAAACTGGTTGAAAACATCAAATTAAATTGGCGCACATCGGTCCAATTGCGCGAGCCTGATTCTGGGTCAACAATTTCGCAATCAATAATTATTTGTTTGAGCTCTTCGAGGTTGTTATCATTTAAGGCTTTTACAAAACGTTGGTGAACGGCATCTTTTTTTGCAGCAATTTCGAGCACACGACCATTAGTTGTCCTAAACATTGCTTCATCAAAGTTTTCGAAGCGTTTTTTTGCTTTTTCTACCTCTTTGGTGATTTTTTCTGCTTGTTTGGCCATGTAATCTTCAATCAATACATCGGCACGGTAGCGTTTTTTAGAATCTTTATTGTCGATAAGTGGGTCGCTAAATGCATCAACGTGTCCACTAGCTTTCCATGTAGTAGGGTGCATCAAAATAGCAGAATCAAGACCTACAATGTTTTCGTGCATCTGCACCATTGCTTTCCACCAATATTCTTTGATGTTATTTTTGAGCAATGCGCCATAAGGGCCGTAGTCGTAAACAGCACTCAATCCATCATAAATTTCAGAGCTTTGAAATATATAGCCATACTCTTTAGCGTGGCCTATCACTTTTTTAAACTTTTCTGCATCGTTGGCAATCATGGCGCTAAGGTAAGGCGTTGAAGTGATGATTAGAAGGTATATGACAAAGTTAAAACTGCGGAACATCGACCAAAATCTGCAGTATTTAGCCAACTTAGCTAATGCAGCGTATAATTCTTAGCCAATGCGTTAAACCCTTTGTAATCTCAAAACCTTTACCTATCTTTGCATCACTTCGGAAGAGGGGACAGTAAAAAGTCCCCTCTTTTGTTTCTGTATCATGAACAACCGGGAAATCATAGAAGCTTGGCTTGCACCTCAAATGGAAGAAATGGGCTGCTTTTTAGTGGATGTAAGAATTAATCCATCCATCAATAAGTATGAAATTTATATTGACAGTGCAACAAGCATAACCATAGAACAGTGCACCATTGTGAGCCGTTTTGTTGAGTTCCAAATGGATAACGACAACCGATTTTCTGAAAAATACAGTCTTGATGTATCAAGTCCAGGCATGGAAAACCCGTTTAAGGTGCAACAACAGTATGACAAAAACATCGGTAAAACAATAGAAGTAGTGCTTGTAAATGGCATAAAAAAGGAAGGCTTACTAAAAAGAGCAGATGGCAAAGTGCTGCACTTAGAAGTACATCATCCCCCAAAGAAAAAAGGTATGAAACCAGAAGTAGAACTTGAAACTTACGGGTTTGAAGAAATAAAAAGCGTTAAAAAGAAAATAATTTTTTAATTACAATCTAAATACCACCAATCCCAACCCGCAGGGGTGACAGCTTGGTACAAAATCAATAATATGAACAGCATAGAACTAGTGGATTCCTTCTCGGAATTTAAAGACGTAAAAAACATCGACCGTCCCACACTCATGAAAGTGTTGGAGGACATCTTCCGCACCCTGTTGCGTAAAAAGTACGAAAACGATGAAAATTTTGACATCATTGTTAATACGGAAAAGGGTGACCTTGAAATTTGGCATCGTCGCGAAATTGTAGAAGATGGGGCAGTAGAAAACCCTGTTACACAAATTGCACTTGCCGAAGCACTTAAAATAGAACCTGACTTTTCGGTAGGGGAAGAAACCTATGAAAACGTGAGTATCGAAAGTTTCGGACGTCGCGCCATTTTAGCTGCACGTCAAGCTTTGGTTCAGCGTATCATGGAATTAGAAAAAGATGAGGTTTATAAAAAATACAAAGACCGTGAAGGTGAAATAATTACTGGAGAGGTTTATCAAGTTTGGAAGAAAGAAATCTTATTACTTGATGATGATGGTAATGAATTGATTCTACCTAAAAGCGAATTAATTCATGCAGACAATTACAAAAAGGGTGAAACATTACGCGGCGTAGTAAAAAAGGTCGATTTCCGTAATAATAATCCTGTAGTTATCGTGTCAAGAACTGACCCTAAGTTCCTCGAGAAATTGTTAGAACAAGAAGTGCCTGAAGTATTTGACGGCCTAATTGTTATAAAAAAGATTGTTCGTGCACCAGGCGAAAGAGCAAAAGTTGCTGTTGAATCATATGACGACCGTATTGATCCTGTTGGCGCTTGTGTTGGTATGAAAGGTAGCCGTATTCACGGTATTGTTCGTGAATTACGCAACGAAAATATAGATATTATCAATTTTACAAGCAATAATCAATTATTGATTCAACGTGCACTAAGCCCCGCAAAAATTTCATCTATCACATTAGATAATGAAAGAAAAAAGGCAGCTGTTTATTTGGCACAGGATCAAGTTTCATTGGCTATTGGTAAAGGAGGATTAAATATCAAATTAGCTTGTCAATTAACAGGATACGATATTGATGTATTCCGCGATACTGAAGAAGAAGAAATGGATATCGACCTCGACGAGTTTGCAGATGAGATTGACGAGTGGATGATAGACGAACTCAAATCAATTGGATGCGATACTGCGAGAAGCGTATTGGAATTGAGCGCGGAAGAGTTGGTTCGCCGCACAGATCTTGAAGAAGAAACCGTTAAAGAGATCATAAAAATATTAAAATCAGAGTTCGACGAAGATTGAGATAACATTAATTCATATACGTTTTATATATGATAAATGTATAATCCTATCTTTGTAACCTAAGCAATTGAATGTCAGAAGAAAAAACTATAAGATTAGCAAAAGCCGCCAGTGAGTTCAACGTGGCCGTGTCGCACGTTGTTGATTTACTGAATACTAAGGGGTTTGCCGTAGAAGCTAAGCCAACAACAAAGCTGTCGGAAGAAATGTATACCCTTTTGCTGAAAGAATTCGGCAAGGATAAGGACTTGAAAGGCAAAGCCGATCAGTTAAGCATTGGTATTGGCCGCAAGCTTGAAAAAGAGAAAGCTGACGAACATCTGGAGACGGTTAAAAAAATTGAGGAGCCGGAAATAAAAACTGAGGTTAAGCCAGCGGTAAAACCGGAGGTAAAAACTGAAGAAAAACCAGAAATCAAAGCTGAAGTTATTATCGAATCGCCTGTTGTTAAAGAAATACCTGTTGCAAAAGTTGACGAGGTGGTAGTTGAAAAAGCGGGTGAGGTAATTAAAGCACGTAAAGAAAAGGTTGAAGAGCCTAAAATTATTGGCAAAATTGACCTTGACAAGAAAAAAACTAAAAAGGTTGAAGAAGAGCCTGTAAAAAAAGTGGAACCTATTATCGAAAAGGCTCCACCAGTTGTAAAGCCAGTGCTTAAAACGCCAATTTCAGTAGTTACCAATAAAAAATCACCGGAAGTTAAACCGCCGGTTATTGAAGAAGTAGTTGAGAAAAAAGTTGAGCGTGAAATGATTGAAACCAAGAAGGTTACGCTCGAAGGACCAAAAATTATTGGTAGAATTGAAATTAAGGAAGAAAAGAAACCAGAGAAGCGTCCTCATCAACATGGAGGAGGTGCAGAAGACCCGAATAAAAAGAAACGCAAACGCATTAAAAAGCATGAGCGCATAAATGTAGATAAGGTTAAAGAGGATGAAGCGCATCGCGAAAACAGAAGCAGAAATCCAATTGGTGTAAACCTTAAAAAGCCTGCTATTGTTGACCCAGAGGCTGCTCAACGTCAAATCCAAGAGCAAATTAGAAATACGCTGGCTAAATTAAGTGGTGGTCCACAAAGAGGCAAAGGTGCGCGTGTTGCCAAACAACTTAAACGCGAAAAACGTGAAGCAGCCGAAACCGAAGCTGCTGAAGCACTTACAAGCAATGTATTGCAAGTTGCAGAATTTACATCTTTATCTGAATTGGCAAGTTTAATGAACGCATCGCCTACCGATTTAGTACAAAGTTGTTTTAACTTAGGTATGATGGTATCTATCAATCAACGTTTAGATGCCGAAATTATTGAATTATTAGCTGAAGAAAACGGCTTTAAAGTTCAGTTTATTAACGTAACTGAAGACGATATTGAAGAGGAATTAGCGGAAGTTACCACTGAATCGCTGGTAACACGTCCACCAATTGTTACCATAATGGGTCACGTTGACCATGGTAAAACATCTTTGTTGGACTATATTCGTGAAACAAATGTTGTAGCTGGCGAAAAAGGTGGAATTACCCAACATATTGGTGCTTACGAAGTCGATTTGCCTAATGGAAAGCGAATAGCTTTTCTTGATACTCCAGGTCACGAAGCTTTTACAGCTATGCGTGCACGTGGTGCCAAATTAACAGATATTGCCATTATTGTGATTGCTGCCGATGATCAAGTAATGCCGCAAACTAAAGAAGCGGTAAGTCACGCGCAAGCTGCAAACGTGCCAATGGTTTTCGCAATTAATAAGATTGATAAGCCAGGTGCTAACATCGATAAAATAAAAGAACAGCTTTCGCAGATGAATGTTTTAGTGGAAGATTGGGGTGGTAAATACCAATGTCAAGAAATTTCTGCTAAATCAGGAGTTGGAGTTGAAACATTACTCGAAAAGTTGTTATTAGAATCTGAATTATTAGACCTTAAAGCTAACCCAGATAAAGCTGCAGTTGGAACAACCATTGAAGCATCGTTAGACAAAGGTCGCGGCTATGTATGTAATATCATGGTTCAGGAAGGTACGCTTAATGTTGGAGATATGATGGTTGCTGGACCATATCATGGTAAAGTAAAGGCTATGTTCGATGAACGTAATCAGCGTGTTACGAGCGCAGGTCCCTCTACACCAGTATTGGTTTTAGGTTTAAATGGCGCACCTCAGGCAGGTGAAAAATTCAAAATATTCGGCGATGAATCTGAAGCAAAATTTGTTGCTAACAAGCGCAGCCAGATTTTACGTGAACAAGGAATAAGAACTAAGAAACATATTACCCTTGAAGAAATTGGCCGCAGAAAGGCATTGGGCACATTCCGTGAGTTGAATATCATTATTAAAGCAGACGTTGATGGATCATCAGAAGCCCTTACCGACAGCTTACAAAAACTCACCACTGGAGAAGTGCAGGTTAACGTAATATTTAAAGGTGTTGGTCAAATTACCGAAAGCGATGTAATGTTGGCTAGTGCCTCAGATGCAGTAATCGTTGGATTTCAGGTTCGACCAAACACATCTGTGCGTAAATTGGCAGAGAAAGAGGGCGTTGAAATTAGGATGTATAGCATCATTTATAATGCCATCGAAGAAATTAAGGCCGCAATGGAAGGTATGCTTGCTCCGAAAATGGAAGAGAAAGTTACTTGCACCGTTGAAGTGCGTGACGCATTCAAAATATCTAAAGTTGGAACCGTTGCCGGTTGTTACGTTTCTGAAGGAAAAATCGCAAGAAATACCAAAATACGTATCCTACGCGATGGTATCGTAATTCATACTGGAACGCTTAGCTCGCTTAAACGCTTTAAAGATGACGTTAAAGAGGTTACAACCAGCATGGAGTGCGGTTTAACGGTAAATGGCTTTAATGACATTGAAGTTGGTGATATACTTGAGGGATATGAAGAAGTTGAAGTAAAACGTACTTTGTAGAATTAAATACGCAACAATATTTCGAACCCAAGCGCTTAAATCGCTTGGGTTTGCTGTTTTTTTTATATCTACTTTAACCCCAATTAATCAATAGACCTTAGCAAATAAATAAACTATTGATTTAGTTGGGTTTACTCTAATTAGTAAACAATTGGGAAAGAGCATATTATTGGCAGGAAACATTCGATTTTATTGCAAAATTTAAGCTGTTATCACCTCCATTGCTAAATCAGGGTTCAAACATCACCTGATAATACTAAAAGTAAAAGCCAATAAAAAAAGCGGCATGGAGGAGCCGCCTTTTTAGTTTGTGTAACAATGGGTGAATCATTACACTTAAATCATCAACCCGTTTTCACCCTTAATAAATAATTTGTGTTTTCATGGGTTGATTGCATGGAGCAAGTAAATTGTGTTTCCCCGGTTTTTTGTGTTTTCTTGTTACAAATAGAATAGAATTTCAAATGTTGTGCAACCCACTTCGCGTGAAATGGCTTTAATTTGATGTGAAATGCGCTTTCTATTTAGCGAAGTAGACATGTAACTGGTTAGAAAGCAACATTTTTGGTGCTAAAAGTGACTAATGTCCCCCGAAATCAATAAGCGTAGGTATGCTGCTATGTTAGGGTTAAATACAAGAATTCCTATGCAAGGTTAATTTGCACAAAAGTTCCTTGACCTGGAGGATTTAAATCAGACTTATCCATTATGGTTATTTTTGCTTCATAGCCGCTTAATCGTTTTAATAAATCGAGGCGCTCTCGAATCATTTTAATTCCAAGCGAATTATGGTCGCTTTTTTTGCGGCGCTTACTTTCATGCAGTCCAATACCATCATCATCAACAATTACACGAATGGTTTTGCCAATTTTAGTAAAAGATATGTGAAGATTTCCATTTCTGTTTGCTGGTAATAAACCATGCCATAAAGCATTTTCTACAACAGGCTGAATTACCATGTTTGGAATTTCAGGTAAGTCTATTAAAAGTTGTGGGTCTATATCAACTTTAAATGTGAGTTTATTTCCAAAACGAATTTTTTCTAATTCTAGATAATAATTAATTCGCTCGAGTTCGTCTTTTAATGGAATAAAAGTTTTTCCACCAAAATCGAGCATCATACGAATTAACCTTGCAAATTTTGCGAGATAGTCGGTCGCTTCTTCTGTATTGTGCGAATTTATAAAATGCTGGATGGAGTTCAATGCATTAAAAATGAAATGAGGATTCATACTTGCAGCTAATGCTTGGTGACGAAGCTCGGCAATTTTAGATTGCAATTCTAACTGTTCTTGTTGTTTTTGACGAACTGCTTCAAAACGTTTTTTTAGTATTAAGTATGCTGCTATACCTATAGCTATGCCAATAATTATTTTAAACCACACAGTTGCCCAAAAAGGTGTTTCAATTGTAATAATTAATGTTGCAACTGGGCCTTCAATTTCTTGTTCTCCAAATGATTTTAATAATAAAGTATGCTTGCCATAAGGCATGCTCGCGAATTCAATTTGCCTTCCGGTAGCAGGTTGCCAATCACCATCATCAAATTTGTATAAAAATTTTATTCCTTCTGGTGATGAAAAATGGACAGCAGAAAAACGCACTGCAAAATTGCTTGCTGTATAAGGTAGCGTGATAGTATTATTAATATCTAACTCCCGATAAATTGAATCTTTAGAACGTAAAGTTTTAAAGATTGCAATCGGGGGAACAACTGGTGTCTTATCAAATAAAGTCAAATTGATGCTCGATAATCCATACGTAGTTCCAACCCACAAATAGTTTTTTTTAATATCGTATTCAAGCGCATTTATTTCATCCGACAATAAAGTGTTTTTGGTGTCAAATTGCAGTAAAGTGTTTTTATCTAAAATAAATAAACCATTTAACGTGCCAATCCATACCCTCCCCTTTTTGTCTTTAATAATACTAGTTATGCTCTCGAGGTTTTTTCCTTTGAAGTCGCGCGTTACAGTCCATTTGCTGTTTTTGTATTTAATTAAACCTCTATCACTTCCTATCAATAAGGTGCCCTCGTCATCGTACAGAAATTGAGTAATATTTGATTTAAAATATCCGGTATCCATTTTTTGATATTTACCGTTAGGTTCAATAATGTAAATTCCTCGTGTGGTGCCCAGCCATATATGCTCATGCTTATCTTTAAATATTTTATTTATTTTGTTCCAGATAGCAGTAGAATCATAAAATATAATCTCACCTTTATCTTGTTCTTTTGTGGTTGACGAAGTTCTGTATAATCGTTTATCCCACATATTGTAATAAACAAAGTTATCGTCAATTAATATTGCACTCGACATTAAAAATGAAACAGTTGAATTATCAATTTTAACATCGCCTACATGCAATTTACTTGCCGGTATACCTGCAACAGTTACATATATTGAGTCGCCGTGCCCGCGTAATTCTTTAATATATTCAAGCGAACCTTCAAAAAGTTTATGTAACTGCAATCCGTTTTCTTTCAAGGTATATAATCCATTATAGGACCCAACAAATAAGTTGCCATCAATATTTGATTCAATAGAAGTTATATACGCTGTTGATAGGCCATCAATAGTAGTGTAATTTTCACAATACATGTGGTGTATGCAGAATGCGCCTTTGCCATAAGTAGCAATCCAAATATTTCCTTCGTGATCCTCCATAATTTTATTTACAGAAATACCACGAAGATTTAATTTATCTGATACATTTAAAATTTTATCTCCTCTTACTAAATAGCATTTGTTTTGCGGAAAAACAGCAGCCCAAATGTTTCCATTTTTATCTAATAAAATTCTATTTACTTTACCGCCTTCAGGTAAAGATATAGTTGATGATTTAATATCAGATTTGGTGTAGATTTCATTTAATCCCCCAAAGCACCATTCGCCATCTTGATTTGAAATGCTGAACACTGCGTTAGTTATCTCAGGGAAAATTTGTACAGGAATACTTGTGCCATCTAATAAATAAATACCGTGAGATGTGCCAGTGTAAATTTTACCTTGTGCATCTTTATACAAACAATACGGAATAATTTTCTTATCAGGAAACGCTATGATGTTAAGCGAAGCATCGCTCATTTTAACAACAGTTATTCCCTTATTTAATTTTAATGAATAGAAAAAATTGGTGGTTGCTATAATTTCTTCATTTGCTAAATTAGGGTGCTCTTCAATTGTTTTGCTAAAATTGCCGTCCAACTTGTAAACCCCATCGTATTTAGTTGCTGCAAACAAATTGCCATTTTCATCTTGCGATAGTCCATAAACAATTGAACCACCCAATCCTTCCTTAAATAAATAATTTGTGAATTTATATCCATCGAATCGGCTTAATCCGCGTTCAGTTGCAAACCATAAATATCCACGATCATCGTGGCAAATATCATAAACATTACTATTTGCTAATTCATCTTGAGTAGTGTACTGTCGTGAAGGGAACATCTGCCCAAATACAACACGACTACTAACCAATAAGCATGTAAAAAGTAAGGTGTTAATCAGTATTTTAAAGTGATGTTTCAAATGGCTATTGATAATTTGCGCATAGCATCTAAAAATTCGTTATATCGCGCTTTTGGCAATTGAATTCGCGCATCGTCGTTCATAATAATTACGCCACCATCTTCACGTAAAAACTCTTTTACATGATTAAGATTTATAATATAGGAGCGATGCACTCTGAAAAAAATATTATCTTTTAAATTTTCTTCAAATACTTTTAAGGGCTTAGAAACAAAGTAAGCACGTTTTTCAAGTACATGAACTCTTGTATAGTTACTTTCCGCTTCTAATCTTATGATGTCTTTCATTTCTATTACACTAAATCCTCCTGTATGGCTTAGCGTAATTCTACCAGGTTTTTGATTTTCAGTAACTAGTTCCGCTCTTTTTTGATCATAAAAATCAACAACTTTATTTACGGCTTGTTGCAATTCTTTAATTACAATTGGTTTTAATAAATAATCGATTGCACCTGCTTTAACGGCTTGAATCCCATAATCTTTATGCGCAGTAACAAAAACTACGGTAAAGTCTTTTTTATTTAATGATTCTAGTAAATCAAATCCGTTTAGTTCTGGCATGTTGATATCCAGAAAAAGCACATTTGGGCCCAATGTTAGAATGCGCTCTCTTGCTTCAGCAGCATTAGAAGCTTCAGCAATTACCTCTATTTCAGGGCAATATTTTTCAAGCAAAAAGGCGAGGTTTCTTCTTCCCGGCTCTTCGTCATCAATTAGAATTGCGGTGTAACGGTTCACTTTATGGGTATTTAGGTTATGAGAACGCAACCAAAGTTAACCAATAAACGATAAAATTTGCATCAAAAAAATAGAATCAAATAAAGTGCTTAATTTCATCAAAGTAAGTGCGTTCATTACTTAAACGCGGAATTTTATGTTGGCCGCCAAGCTTCCCTTTTGATTTTAACCAATCATAAAAAGCTCCCTTTTTTGCGACATGCACAACGGGTAAATTTAGCGCCATGTTTTTATGTCGTTTTGCTTCGTAGTCGCTATTATTAGCTTGTAATGATTTATCTAAAATTTCAATAAATTGATCTAGGTTCTGTGGCATTTGTCCAAATTCAATAATCCATTCATGTCCACCTTTATTATTGCCTTCAATGTAAATTGGAGCAGCCGAATATTCAACAACTGTTGCATTAGTTTTAGCACATGCTTCAGCTATTGCTTTATCGGTATTGTCAACAATTACTTCTTCGCCAAAGGCATTAATAAAATGTTTCACCCTGCCAGAAACCTGCATACGGTAAGGGTCTTTAGAAGTAAACTTAATGGTGTCACCAATTTTATAACGCCATAAACCGGCATTTGTAGAAATTACTACCGCATAATTTTTATTGAGTTCAACTTCGGTAAGCAATATTGTTTTCGGATATTCGTTATCGAATTCTTCCATTGGAATAAATTCGTAAAGTATACCATAATCTGGCATTAACATCATTTCATCTGAACCTAATCTATCCTGAAAGGCAAAAAAACCTTCACTTGCATTATAGGTTTCTACGTAATGCATATTTTCGGGATTTATTAAACTATTAAACTGGTTTCGATACGGTTTAAAACTTACGCCGCCATGAATATATAATTCTAAATTTGGCCAAATTTCTTTCAAATCTTTTTTTCCAGTTAATTCAAATAGTCGTCTAATTAATACAATTGTCCAAGTTGGCACCCCGGCTACACTTGTAACATTCTTATGTATAGTATGGTCGGCCATGGCTTCAATTTTACTCTCCCATTCGTCCATTAATGCAATGTCTAAAGTTGGTGTCATGGCATAACGTGAAAGCAAAGGCATGTTTTGCATCATCACCGCACTAACGTCGCCAAATTTAGAGTGCTCATTTAGGTGGTTAATCTGGTGACTTCCCCCCATAAGCAACGTTTTGCCAGTAAAGAGTCGCGATTGAGGATTGTTATGCAAGTACATGGCTAACACATCGCGTCCACCTTTAAAATGGCAATCATCTAACGACATTTTTGTAACGGGGATGAATTTACTTTTATCGCTAGTTGTTCCCGACGACTTAGCAAACCAGCTGATAGGTGTATTCCAAAGCAAAAATTGCTCGCCCATCATTATCCTGTCAATATAAGGCTTTAAACTGTCATAATCTTGAACGGGAAATCTATTGCGCAGATCATTAATGTTAGAAATGGAGGCGAAATCGTATTTTTTACCCCATTCAGTTCTGGCGGCACCAGCCATTAAGGCTTCGAAAACCACAGCCTGAGCGCGGTCAGGATGCTGAACCGCATTTTGGATACGACCTATTTGTCGTTTAAAAACCGAAGAGGTGATTGAGTGAATTATATACATCCGCGGTGCAAAATTAAAACCAAGTATTTATATAAAGATACTGTTTATTCCACATCTATATGCTTAGGTGCGTGAGATGTTGTGTTTTTGCGCAATACAAAGTTTTGGCCGAGATAAACTTTGCGCACTTGAGGGTCGCTTGCCAGCTCTTCTGCTGTTCCCTGCTTTAGTATTCTGCCTTCAAACAACAAATAAGCTCTGTCGGTAATAGACAACGTTTCTTGTACATTGTGATCGGTAATTAAAACGCCAATTTTTTTAAACTTTAGTTTTTCAACAATTAGCTGAATATCTTCAACGGCAATTGGGTCAATGCCTGCAAAAGGCTCATCCAATAAAATAAATTTCGGGTCCGTTGCCAGTGCTCGTGCAATTTCGGTTCGTCTGCGTTCGCCGCCACTTAAAACATCGCCATTACTTTTACGAATATGATCTAATCCAAATTCTCCAATAAGCGTTTCAAGTTTTTTCTTTTGATCGCTTGCTTTTAAATTAGTCATTTGCAAAACACTGGCTATATTATCTTCAACACTCATTTTTCGAAATACACTTGCTTCTTGTGGTAAATAGCCAATGCCTAATTGAGCACGCTTATACATTGGATAATTAGTAATATCGGTGTTGTCTAAAAAAACTTTACCTGATAAGGGTTTAATTAACCCAACAATCATATAAAATGTAGTGGTTTTCCCAGCACCGTTAGGTCCGAGCAAACCTACAATTTCACCAGGATTAACTTCAACACTAACCTGGTTGGCAACTGTTCTGTTTTTGTATTTTTTTACTAATTTATCGGAACGTAAAATCACAATGAATGTTTTTTATTAATTCAATTTTATATCGCGCACATTAAGTTGCAAAGATGTTGTATTTCTATAAAAATTTTCTTCAATTGTATAGCAAATGTCAAAACGCGCGCCATTAGATATAGCATCATAGAACGCTCCTTTCTGAAAAGCTATTGCTTCTGCGTTAAAAAAATCGCTGTCTTTAACACCTAGCTTTAAATGATTATCTCCAACAATTTTTGATCTGCCATTATTTAATAATGCGCCACTCATAAAAATAGGATCCATATTTTGTGGGCCAAAAGGTGCAAATTGTTTTATAATATTATTGAATGTTGATGATATATCGCGCAAATTTAAGGCTGCGTCAATTTCAATTTCCGGAACTAATTGTTCTGGTTTTATAGTTGCTCTAACCACATCATCAAATCGTAGTTTAAACGCTTCAAAGTTTTCAGGCTTCATCGATAGACCTGCTGCATACATGTGGCCCCCAAATTGTTCCAATAAATCGGAACACGCTTTTATTGCTTCATATATATCGAAGTTTTTAACTGACCTCGCGCTGCCAAACAACATGCCATTCGATTCAGTAAGGAGTATAGTCGGTTTATAATAATGGTCTAATAATCTTGAAGCAACTATGCCAATTACACCTTTATGCCAATTGGGACTCCACATTACTGTTGTAACGCTATCGCCAACTGTATTATCATTTTGTAACGTAAATAATGCATCGGCAGTAATTTTTTTATCAACTTCTTTTCGGTCAACATTTTGAACTTGTAACTCGTCGGCGCCTGATGTAGCATGTTCAACAGTTTCTGCAATTAACATGCTTACTGCTTTGTTGGCATCGTCCATTCTGCCTGCAGCATTTATTTTCGGACCCAATCCAAATACAATGGTCGAAATATTTAATGGACCTTCATATCCAGATATTTTAATTAATGCTTTTAATCCAGGACGAGGATTTGTATTTAGTTGCGTTAATCCAAAATGAGCTAACACTCTGTTTTCACCTGTTAAAGGAACGATGTCGCTCGCTATACTTACCACAACCAGATCTAAATACGGAATAATTTGTGCTATTGGTATTTGATGGAAAATGGCATACGCTTGAATTAATTTAAATCCAATTCCACATCCACTTAATTCTTTATAAGGATAATTGCAATCGCTTTGGTGTGGGTCGAGCACTGCAAATGCAGCTGGAATAATGTCACCTGGAATATGGTGGTCGCAAATAATAAAATCAACACCCTGTAAATTGGCATACTCCATTTTGTCGACAGCCTTAATTCCACAATCTAATGCAATTACTAAAGTACAGCCTGTTTCTTTTGCAAAGTCAATACCTTGAATAGAAATGCCATAACCTTCCTTATACCTATCAGGTATATAGTAATCTATGTTTTTATAAATGCTATTAAAAAAAGAAAAAGCTAATGCGACAGAAGTGGTGCCATCAACATCGTAATCGCCATAAATTAATATGCGTTCATTGTTATTTATTGCAGTATTTATCCTGTTAATTGCTTTTTGCATATCCTTCATTAAAAAAGGGTCATGCAAATGTTCAATAGCCGGTCTAAAAAAATGTTTTGCAGCATCGTAAGTATAAATTCCACGTTGCACTAATAACTTGCAAATTACATGGCTCACTTTTAATTCTTGCTGAAGCGAATTGACTCTTTCATCATCCGCATCTTTCATCATCCATCGTTTCTCCATCGTCAAATCGTTTACACTTAATCATGTTGAATGATAAACTTTGATGAATTACTGCTTCCTGTTGCGGCATTTGTTGCTTTAACAAAATACAATCCTTCAGCAAAATCTGTTACCGGAATTCCGGATATTGTTAATGTTGCGGCATCAGTTTTTTTTGTATAAACTAATTGCGCAGTTTCATTATAAATTGAAATAATTATATCGTTTGTAAATTGTTTATCTAAATGCATAAACAATGTTTCATTAACAGGGTTGGGATATAATAATAAATTGTTTTGTTGTTGTAATAAATCCTCAACCGATAATCCACAATATCCCTGAGTTAAAAATCTATTTAACGTATTATAAATATTTAAACGGCCACTGCTAACAGTAATGCCATTTAAATCAGCAACATTGTCGACTCCGTCTATGATATAATTTTTTAGTAAAACAATCATTGCTGCGGGATTGATTGCGTAGGCGTCCAAAAATTCGGGACAAGCCGCGGCGAATAATAATGCAATGGTTCCAGTAACATGTGGTGCCGACATTGATGTGCCGCTTAGTAAACCATAGCCATTTGATGTTATTGTAGAATTTATTAAAGTACCCGGTGCACCCAAGTCGATTGATATTGCTCCATAAGCTGCACCTAATAAATTGTCGGCTTTATCGGTATTTGTTACTGTAACTAAATATTCTGAAGGGCATGATGTTGGCATGTCGTAGACAATATCAATGTTACCAGAAAAATTAGCAGTTGCGGCAACATTTAAAATGCCGATTTTTCCTAACGAATCATACATTGCACACCAAATTGGATAATCGATTGGATTCGCTAAGTCGACACCAAACGATGCATTAGTGGTAACAATGTAAGCACCTTTTTCACCATTTGTTGCATCGTATAATTCACGCATTTCATATGCATAGCTGTATGCTGAAACCGCTCCAGCTTCATCAGACGCACATTCAACCGGCATTAATTTTACATTCCAATTTACGCCTGTAACACCAATGCCATTATTTCCTTTTGCACCTGCAATGCCAGCAACATGAGTTCCATGTATGGTAATCGGAATTATTCCATTGTTACCAGTAGCGTTCCAACCGTTATAATCATCAACGTAGCCATTTTCATCATCATCAATCAAATTAAGTGGGATTTCATTTCTATTTACCCAATAACTTAAATCTTCATGGTTTAATTCTGCGCCTTCACCTATTAATGCAATTACAATTGTATCACCAAATACCGTAACACCGCCTGTAGTAATATCCCAAGCTAACTCTGCATCAACATCTGAATCTTCAATGCCTCCAGTGGTGCCATCGTTAAACATGTTCCATTGATCGTTATACAAGGGGTCGTTTGGCGTAACGCGTTCAGTAATGTAATGGTTAAATTGTGCGTTGGCCACATAATTATCTTTGTACAATGCAGCCAATAATTTTGACGTCGCAGCATTGTTTTCATCAAACGTAAATAACCAAATATTAAAACGATTTGAAACTGGTTTTGCAATTTCCAGTTGAACACCAGAAGCAGTTTCAATGCGCTGAATTAATGATTGCGGATTGCTTTTGCTAAATAGTTGTACAATTAATTCGCCTTCTACTCTTGATAAATTCTGAGCAGTTACAGCGCTTTGCACAAGCACTAAAAAGAATGCAATTTTAAGTTTTTGTACTATCATTTAACTTGAGTAAAAATACATAACAACTATTAGAATCAAAAGGTTACATTTTTATCCAAACAGAGCGACAAGCATCGGAAGATAAGGAGTCTGAAATAATGTAGTTCCAAATAAGTGAATCAGCCGCCGTGCTCATGGTTGCGGTGCCTAAAAATGAAACACCAGCTTTTGCCGTATCGAGAGAAAGGAATTGGTTGTAAACGCCTGAAATTGGCAAATTGAACACCGCTGACAATCCAAAATTGCTAATGTTACCAACTGTAACAGCAAATTCCCCGCAATCACAATCTTGAATCAGTCCTGTATAAAAGTAATTGCCTGAAGCGCAAGTGTCGTAAGCTGCCCATTCAATTGCATAATAATCATCAACAGGCAAAATAATATCTACAATGCGCGATGCAATTGCTTCATTGCCTGCATTATCTGTTACAGTGTAATTTATTTGATAGGTTCCATAATGATTAATATCTACAAATCCATCAATTTGCACATCTTCATTGAGGTTGCAAGTATAATCATCAACAATAAAAAAACCGGGGTCTGTATAAGGTTCAGTGCGGTAATGAACATCGCTTTCATCTGCAGTCAACAGGATGGTTGGTTCAGTTGTGTCTGTTTTAGAGCAGGCTGCTGCCATTGCTAATAAACTTAGTAATCCCAAACCGCGCAGTAGCATCATAATTTTAAAATAGGCAACTAAGGTAATAATATAAAAATAAAAACCCCCGGTATCAGTGATACCAGGGGTTAAAATGAATTATTTGAAATTATAATTTTTCAAATTGAGCTTCACAAGGGATAATAACTGCACCGTCTTGAGTAGTGTAGTCTAAGTTAAACTTAATATCACTTGTAGTTCCAACAGTAATTTCACCGTCAGCATTAAAATAGATTGTTGAACCTGGAAGGTTGTACGTGTCTACTTCAAGTAATTCGTTAAGGTCGCCTAAGAAATAAACAGGAACAACAACTGTTCCGCCATAAGCGCCAAAGTTCTCGAATAATAGTTCATCAGCATCACCACCACTAGTAACAGTTACTGTGTAATCATTGATTTCGAAAGGAACACCAACTTCACCTAATATTCCATCACCATCCATATCACAAATTTCAGAAACTTGATAAGTGCCAGTATAAGCAGGCTTATCCATTACAACACGCACTACACGCGTAGTTGTTCCAACATTACCAGCTTCGTCAGTAACGGTATAAGTTACTTCATACTCACCAATATTGTCAGTGTTAATGTCTGATTCGTCAGTAGTTACGTTAGCTGAAATATCGCCGTCCTCGTCATCTGTAGCTGTAAAGCCAGGTTCAGTATAAGTACCGCCTAAGGCAATAAGCAAAGGATCGTCACCGTCTAATACAATAGTAGGTGTAGAGAGGTCATCAGTGCCGCAACCTGTAAAAATCATAGTGCCGGTAGCCACCACCGCAAGGGTAAACATAGAAATTTTTGTTTTCATAAATTGTTTTTGTTTTAAAATAGTTATTCAAAATTAAGTTAACAATAGTTATTATTTATACCTTTGTGGCAAATACTATTCCAAAAATCAAAAACAAACAATATGAAAATCAAAATTTTATTTTTCGTTGTAGCAGCAGGTATATTTTTTGCTAGCTGTTCAGACAAAGAAGCAGCAACAAAGCTTGCTGATATGGAAAAAGCTATGAAAGCTGCTGATAGCACTTGTTTAGCTGAAAAAACCATGTTAATGGATTCAATCATGAGCATGCAAACAGTAATGGATGAAATGGAAGCTGCTGTAAACACAGTAAGCACTAGTACTTCAACCAAAACAACAACTACAAAATCTACTCCAGTAGCTGCACCTGACAAAAAAATTGAAATCGGAACTAAAACCGGAGAAACAAAAAAAGGTGTTGACATTAAGAAGAAAGGTGGCGCAACAGGCGGAAACTAATTTTTTTAATAAAATTATATAAAGAATGCCCCTCAATTGAGGGGCATTCTTTATTGGTTAAAGAGTTGATTAGCAATTTGTTGCAGGTATTCTTTGTCCCATTTTTCCCCTATATCGGGCAACTCCAGCGTGGCAGATAGTACTGCATCTTGCCGCTTATACTCTTTTAAAGCATCTGAATACGGGAGGTTACTAAACGAAACCATTGTATAAACAGGTATAAATTTATCTGGATAAAGCTCGCTCACCTTCGCTGCAATGCGCTTTTTGAACTGAAAATCAGGGTCAGCAACCAAATCGCGCATCTCTATAAAATTTAGCTTGGCAAGGTCGGCAATTGCATCGCTGTTTGGTTTACGAGCGCTTTGGTATGCTGGAATAACTTGGCTCCAATCATCATTATATTGTTCGAGCAATTCATTTAAAACGGTGCAATCTTCGAAGCCACAGTTCATTCCTTGTCCGTAAAACGGAATGATAGCATGAGCGGCATCTCCAATCAGCAAAGTGTTCCCGTTGCTCCATGGATAACATTTTACGGTCATGAGCAATCCTGTTGGGTTTTGAAAAAAATCTTCATACAATGTAGGCATCAAGGCCATTGCATCGGCAAAATATGTTTCAAAAAACAATTTCACGGTTTCGATAGTAGTTAATTGTTTAAACGATAATTCACCATCTAGGTCGAAAAATAAGGTACAGGTAAAACTGCCATCCATATTTGGCAAAGCAATCAGCATAAAATTTTTCCGAGGCCATATATGCAGGGCATTTTTTTCAATAAGCCAGCTATTATTAGGCCCTGCGGGGATGGTAAGTTCTTTATAGCCGTGCGCTTCATAATCCTGAGCATAGTTAAATCGCTCAGTTTTAAGCATTGTGTATCGCACCAAACTGAAAGCCCCATCGGAGCCAATTATAAGGTCAGGTTGTAGTTTATAAGTTCCACCCTTTTCTAAATCCTCCATCATAGCAAAAGTGCCCGCCATGTCGGTTTCAACTATGCGCTGATTAAAAATAAATTTAATACCCGCTTTTTCTGCTGCATCAACTAGTGTTAAATTTAATGCTCCGCGCGATACAGAATTAATGGCTTGCCCTAGTTTACCATAAGCTTGATAGTTGAGATTACCCTTCACATCATGTATCATACGTCCAGGCATTTGAATGGCTATTTTTCGGATTGTTTCCTCTAAACCCACACCTGCCAAGCCTTTCCAGCCTCTTTCACTAATAGCCAAATTTATTGATCTTCCGCCACCAGCCCCTGATTTCCTAAGGTCTGGCCGTCGTTCATATACAGTAACATCATAGCCGCGTTGTTTTAGATAAACACTTAAAAGGGATCCAACCAGTCCCGCGCCCATAATAGCTATACTTTTTACTGTTTGCATAAAATTGATTTACTAGATATAAGCGACAAAAATAATCCTAAAAGGTTCTTAAAAAAGATGATAAAACTCAAAATAGAAAATTGTTTGAAAATTTCTTGCAAATTCACATTTTATGAAAAAAACAAACCTTTACCTTTCCTGCATAGCCTTCAATTGCATGGCTACGTATAGTTGTGCTGAAAAACCAACACATGATGAACCCGAAGCAGCAGCTGCAAATGAAGCTGAAATGGGTAAACGGGGAGAATTTTTAGTTAACTTGGGTGGATGCAACGATTGTTATACCCCTAAAATAATGACTGATCAAGGACCGGCTTTCGATATGAGCAAAATGCTTTCGGGGCTCCAGGCAAACATTCCGTTAGCTCCTTACGATGCTGCAATTGTTGGTTCGTGGATTTTAATGCATCCGCAATTAACAGCAGCAGTAGGCCCATGGGAACTTCCTTTGCAGCTAACCTTTCACCGCACGAAACTGGTTTAGGCGCATGGTCTGAAGAAAATTTTGTGAATGCAATTAAAAAAGGCAAGCATCAGGGTATTGACAACGAACGTCAAATTATGCCCCCAATGCCTTGGCAAGAAATGAATGTATGGCCTGATGAAGATATCAAGGCTATTTTCGCGTATTTAAAAACGATTCCATCAATTAATAATGTAGTACCTGCCAATATGCCTCCCGCAGGAGTGTAAACGCCCTAGTTATATGAAAAAAAATGGCATGCAAAATTAATTATATGCCATTTTTATTTTGGGCATTAGATTTTAATTACAACAATCGGTTCCAGAACCACAGTCTTTTGGTTTTTCACCAAATACAGTAATACTATAAATTCCGGTACCACTATTTTTGAAATTAGTAATTTGTTCCGCTGTTAAATAATTTGCTAAAATATAATCAGGCAAAATAATTGCTTTCTCCTTTTTAATTTCAATGTTTTTAAAACCATTTTGTTCAATAATTTCAAGGTAAACATTTTTTTGAATTGCACCAGATACACAACCCGCAAACATTTCTGCTTCCTTAACTAATTCTTGCGGTAAAGCGCCCGATAAAACAATATCAGAAACAGAAAAATGGCCACCAGGTTTTAATATGCGATACATTTCAGAAAACGCTTTTATTTTATTAGGTACCAAGTTCAAAACACAGTTACTTACAACTACATCAGCTTTATTAGAAGTAATGGGAATTTTTTCAATATCGCCAAGACGAAATTCTACATTTTGCAATTGCAATTTATTTGCATTTCTTCGCGAAAGTTCAATCATAGTTTCTGTCATGTCGACACCAATTACGCGGCCATTGTCGCCCACTATACTTCGTGCAACAAATGCATCGTTTCCTGCTCCGGAGCCTAAATCTACAACAGTATCACCTTTTTTAATTTGTGCAAATTCAGTTGGAATGCCACAGCCTAAACCCAAATCAGCATCGGCAAAATACCCTTCCATTGAAGTGTAGTTTTCGCTCATTATTTCCAAGTCTATTGTAGAGCATCCGCTTGCGCCGCAGCAAGATGCCGAATTAGTGTCTTTCGCTTGCAGAGCAATTTCACTGTATTTTTCTTTCACTAATTCTTTTATATTTAGCTCGTTGTTCATTCTATTCAATTTATAGGTTAATTTATTTCTTTAATCATTACAATTGCAGATGCCGGACAAATATGTTTAAACCCAGAATATGCAATGGAATTCATACTATCTTAAATTTTGTAATAAAATCAACTATTTCAAGTAAATAACATGCGTTTTTCAAATTGTTTGGTATTCAGGTTAAACCCAAATAAAGAAATAGGTTGGTTAATTTGATAATGTCTATGATTAATTTGGGTTAAATTCATTTATTGATTTTATTGCTGCTGGAATATTTTCACGAGAAGAAGTTATAAATGAAAGTTTTTCAAAAAACACACTTGCTGTTTCCGTTAATAAATAATAGGCTTTAAAATTTTGATGATGTAGTTTATCCAATAATGCATTAATTATTTTTACATCTAATTGTTTGTGTTTATGTTCATGTGAAATTGCCACAGCGCGTTTTAAGGCGTACGGAAAATGATTTTCAATTCCAGCTGCGCCAATTATTTTATTGTTATTAATTAATACAATAAAGTTGCCTAAATATGCTTCAATGCCATCATTGTTTAAGTTTGTTGCTTGCAGTAATTGGCTTATTGCATGTAAATCGTGACTATTAGCCGTCCTAAACAAAAGCATACTAACAGCATTTAATTTCTTGAAATAATTGTTTAAAAAAACCGAGTGCATTATTGCAAACAGCTTCATTTAAGCAATAGCAAACGCGAGGCCCATCAATTTCTCCTTTTATTAAACCAGCATTTTTTAGTTCTTTGAGGTGTTGCGACACGGTCGACTGCGAAAGTGGAAGCTGGTCAACAATATCGCCACATATACATTGTCCGTTTGAGAGCAATTTTAGTATCTCTATTCTTGCTGGGTGACTCAAAGCCTTTGCTATTTCAGCAATTCGAATGCTTTCGAGGTCAAATTCATGTTTCTTTGAGTAAGCCATATTCAATTGTATATCGTAAATATACGATGAATAGTGATACTAGGATAACATTTTGAAATATTTATTCTAATTTAAACCGTTTCTAGCTGCTCCGTAAGCATTTCCCAACCTGCCATTTTTTGGGTGTGCGCATCCTTTAACTGATTGTATTTGTTAAAAACCTCGGTAGTATTGGGTTTTTCGTAAAATGCTGGATCATTCATTTGCTTTTCGATGGTAACAATTTCAGTTTCCAAAGCGGCAATATCTTTTTCAGCTTTTTCTATTTCCTTTTTTATGCGGTTTAATTCGCGTTCACGATTTTTTTTATCGTCGTTGCTTTCTTTTTTTAAAGGTATAGCTTCTATTTCCTTTTTAGGCTTAATTTGTTTGGGTGCCATTTCTAACTCTGCCAACGAACTGATTTTTTTTGCAGCCAAATAATCATAAATATCACCAATATGCTCTTTAATCTGCTTGTCTTTAAATTCAAATACACGGTTCGTTATGCCTTTTAAGAAATCGCGATCGTGAGATACAACAATAACAGTACCTTCAAAATTTTTCAATGCATTTTTCAATACATCTTTACTGCGCATGTCTAAGTGGTTGGTAGGCTCATCGAGTATCAATAAGTTATAAGGCTCCAATAAAAGCTTACACATTGCAAGTCTCGACTTTTCACCACCCGACAATACCTTTACTTTTTTAAATGAAGCTTCACCTCCAAATAAAAATGCACCGAGTAGGGTTCTAATATGTGAGCGCATTTCACCTGCAGCAACTTTGTCGATTGTATCAAAAACGGTATCATCACCACTTAATGTTTCTGCTTGATTTTGTGCATAGTAACCCATGTGAACATTGTGACCTAATTCCATTTCACCTTGATACTTTTCGATACCTGCAATTATTTTCGAAAGTGTAGATTTACCTTCGCCGTTTTTACCAACAAAAGCAATTTTATCGCCACGATGAATTTCGAAATCAATATTATCAAGAACTAATTTTACATCATAGGTTTTAGATAAATGTTTGCCTGTAACCACTGTTTTTCCTGAACGTTGTGGCTTAGGGAAATAAAAGTGGATGCTAGCTGTTTCTTCATCGTCTACTTCAATTTCTTCTATTTTATCTAATTTCTTGATGAGCGATTGCGCAAATTTTGCCTTGTTGGCTTTAGCTCTGAATTTATCTATTAATTTCTCTGTATGTTCAATATATTTTTCCTGATTTTTTTGTGCCGCGCGTTGCTGGTCGATACGCTCTTTTCTTAATTCTACAAATGTGGAATAGTTGGCAGGATAATCATATGTTTTTTGACTTACAATTTCGATTGTGCGCTTGGTAACATTGTCTAGAAATGTTCTATCGTGCGATACAATCATGATGGCTCCTGGATAGGAATCTAAATAAGTTTCCAGCCATTGAATACTTTCAATATCTAAATGGTTGGTAGGCTCATCTAGTAAAACTAATTCGGGTTTACTTAAAAGAATTTTTGCCAATTCGATGCGCATTTGCCATCCACCGCTAAATGTTTCTACAGATTTATCAAATTCTTCACGAACAAACCCTAATCCCATTAACACTAATTCAATTTGTTTTTCAATGGTTGCAACGTTAATAATTTCTAATCGATGCGAAATTTCCTGAATCTCATTAATAATATCATGATATGAATCACTTTCGTAATCGGTTCTAACCGTAAGTTCGTGTTCAATTTCATGCATGCGTTGGTCAAGTTGCAACGCTTCGTTAAAAGCAGTTTGTGTTTCTTCAAACACCGTTTTGCCTTTCATTTTACTTAAATCTTGGTGCAAAAATCCAATTAAGCTGTCTTTTGGTAATATAACTTGTCCACTGTCAGGTTTCTGTAACCCGCTCATAATTTTCATTAATGTGGATTTTCCGGCACCGTTTTTACCTACTAAGCCAACACGATCGTTTTCTTTTAAAGCGAAAGAAACATCCTCAAAAAGGAATATACCACCAAAATGAATAGACAAATTTTGCACTGAAATCATGGCGCAAAGGTAAGCAGATACTGCGGGATTAGCAGCAAGTGGTTAATTAATAAACAGATTGAGTCTCTAGAAACCCCGCTGTCAATGCATTTGAAACAAAATTAATGCTATTGTCAATGTCAGGTAAAATCAGCTTTACTTTAGAAGCTTTCGTAGTTGAAGTAATACTAAACCCAAAAATGGGTGAAACAGCGCAATTAGTTTTTAGCAACCTGCTTGCAATAGCGCGACGTGCTTGTTATTGTTTCACATATATAAATCCCTGCAGGGGCTGCACTAAAATCTACTACTTGACCTGAATACGTATAATATTTAATAGAAATAATTGCTTCGTTAAAGTCGCAAGCTACGATTTCACTTTCTGTAAAATTGAGATCATAATCAAATTGTTTTAACTGATAATATGCCGTTCCAACATAAGGTGCATCATCAACAAAATGATATTGCAAGTCGTTACTTGAAGTTCCTCCACCAGGAATAAGACCAATTGCGTCGAACGTTATTCCATCTGTTGAGCGCAATATTTGATATTCATTGCAATTTGTTTCTGAGGAAGTTGTCCAGTTTAAGGCAACAAATCCATTATTTGAAGAAGCGCTGAAGTTTATTAATTCAATTGGTAAAGGTGCGTTGTAAATATAATAGGGACACATGGTAGTAAATCCACCTGTACCTCCACCACCTGTCATGTGTGTTTGAAAACAAAAAGTATTACATGCTCCAGGAGTTAAGCCAGTCCATGTAAAATATGGGGTTACATAAGTTGGCAGCGCTGCACATCCCGGCGAGCAGGTGTATAAATAAAAATTATCGAACCACAAAGAATATCCTCCTGTTGCTGTAAAAGAAAATCCAGCATTCAATAGCGCAGTAGTTCCAATGCTTGTAAATGTATAGCAATAAGTTGCATTTTTAACTGCAGGACTAATTGTATAACAGCAACCTGCTGCACTTAATTCGGCGTATGTTAGCGCGGCTGTTAATCCTGAGCAAACTATTGGGCCATTAGGAGATGCGCAACTCCCGGCTCTTTCATCGTCATTTCCAAAAATTATACCTTCCGGAATACTTTCGAAAGTATAGTTTTGACCAAGGCAAAGATTTGCAATTGAGCATAAAACGAGCGTGTGTAAAATTTACTTCATAACGCTATATTTTTTCAGGTTTAAGCCGATGGTGCGGCGTCCTGTTATTAAATTTACTTTAAAATTAAATAATTAAGTCACAAAACCAAGCTTTTTTTATTTTTTTTCAAGGATATAGCGCGTAGTGGCAATTTAACCCAAATTAAGCAATAGGCATTAGCAAATCAATCAAACTATTGATTTAGTGAGGCTTAACCTGATTAACAAACAAATTAAAAAGAGTATGCTATTTGTAGCAAGCATCTGACTTTATTGCAATATGCAAGGTGTTATCACTTCCATTGCTTAATCTGGGTTTAATAGTTTTGAACTAAAGACAGTATTAAACGCTATTGAAGAAACCCCACTCGAAAATGTGTTAAAGGTGTATCATTTGAAACAACTTATTATTGTCACAATACTTGAAATACAGCGAATAATTAAATTAATACAGAAGCGGCGCTCAGCCCAGATTTCCGCACCTTGAACAGGTGCCAAATTAGCTAATTCATTGCACGCATTAAAATTGGTTAATTACATGCCAAAATTATTACCGCATAACTGAAAACTTGCCTTGCTCGGCAGCGCCATTTTCTTGATAATAACGATAAACATATATACCAGCGTCCAGATTTATTGATTCAAGCATTATCGCAATTTGATTACGATATACAACTTCCGTATAAACTACTTTACCTGATAGATCGTAAATGTTGATTGTTCCAAATGAAGTATTGTATTGAATATTAACAGATTCAGTCTTCAAATGTGTTGTTTTTCCATTCAAATCAACTTGCGATAATTTATAATAATTTATACCTTGGTATGGTTGTGCGTCAACAGCAAAATAGGTGGTTTTATCTGTTGTAGTTCCTTTTCCGTCAATTTGCATAAAAGGCTCGAAAACATCTCCAGTGGAGGATTTTTCTAGCAGATAATAGTCATTGTTAAATTCCGATCCAGTTTCCCAAGTAACAGCTACTGTGTTATTATCATACGCTTCAACTTCAAAACTGGTGAGGCTTACAGGCAGCAATACGCAGGGAACAAAAGTTGCTCCATCGGTTAGAATCCAGTCGATTGTATAACCAGTAACTGGTGGCGACCAGTGGTTAATCATCAAATAAAAACATTCCCCAGCTACAACATGCAAGGTATCAACCCATCCATTTCCGCCAACACCCTCTGAAATATCGGCGACTGATGATTTCAATCCAGTATCGCCTGTAGTAGCAGCATAACTGCATCTTATAGGGGTTCCGAGCGCTCCGCATGCCACATCGGGCCCATAAAGAGCAAAATCATAGTCATCACTATTAGTAACAGGATCAATGGTGAATGCAAAGGTGCCGCTTGTTTCAAAGCAGAAGTAATACCAAGTAGAATAGTTTTCTCCTCCTGCAGTGCAGCCAATGCAAGATTCTGAAACGAGCCCTGGACCACTTTCTACACCAGTAACAGGAAGGTCATTACAAATGGGTATTGCGTTAATGCAATCATTCGGGTCAGTTCCCGTTGGGCCAATGGCACATGCCGAGCAGCTAATTGTTGCAGCCCATCCAGCGGCGTTAGTTGATGCATTTGAGGTAAAGCGCATAACAAGACATCCACTTGCATTTGTAGATGTTACAGAAAAAGGTACTGGGGGAGTACCACATATTCTATTTGCACCAGCTACAAGCGATGTTACACCCGGAATAGCAATAGTTGTACTGTTTTGTGTTGCGCCATTTCCAACGGTCAAATAGTCTTTTGTGCAATCATTCTGTACGTTAAAAGAAGTAAATGTGGCCGTTATGCAATTACCAGCTGTACTTGGACAAAAAACACGATAATAAGAGCCTATGTTATTGCTATAATTTCCAACAGCTCCGCCATTATCATAGTAAGTTCCTGAGCAAGTGTTTTCCATGCAATTGCCTGCATAGGTACCATCAATTCCAGCAGTTGGATGAAGATATGTTTGCGCATGCATAAACATGCCAGCTGAAATGCATAAAATGGAAAGAAGTGTCTTTTTCATAATGGGTGCAGTTATTGAGGATTATAAATCATCCTCTTCTTTCTTAAATCGATAGGTGTAATTGTCAATCGCCTTGTTTACACTAAATAAGGTAATTGTAAAACCAGTAGCAGCATCAAAAACATCAACATCAACTTCCACTTGCCTAAGTGGTTCATATTGATCAAGGTCCAGAGGCGCAAGTGTGTCTGTAGTAGGGCGAAGCAGCCCTTGTATACGATAATCCATCATGTATCTTTCTTCTAAAGAGGGCAAAGCCATTTTTAAATCGCTAAGGCTTTGTGCCTCAAGCATATTGCCCGAAAAAAGGAAAAATAATATGATTAAAATCTGCTTTTGCATACCTAATACAAATATAAATCAAATTTTGGCAAATTGCCCAAAAAAGATTTGATTAGCCTTTAAATTGCCACTTTTAAAAGTGAAAAGATAGTAGATGTAATGTTAAATTTTACTATTTTTTGTTTATCGATTAGGTAAACAATTCTATAATTTTGAGTAAACTTGTAATTGTAAAATAGCTTATTAAATAGATTAATTAATGGAAGTTTGTATTTTTGAAATAAATTATATTTTTATATGAAATTAATTAACAATACAACATTAAAATTTTTAAAATCATTAACTCTAAATAATAATAAACCATGGTTTGATGCGCATAGAGATGAATATGATGTTGCTAAAACAAACTTCGTTGAATTTGTTGGAGAATTAATTACAGCTGTTACGTCATTTGACCCGATAATAGGGGGTTTAGAGGCTAAAAAAACAGTTTTCCGAATTAATCGTGATGTGCGATTTTCGAAAGATAAATCGCCATATAAAAACAATTTTGGCGCAACTTTAAGTGCAGGTGGAAAAAACATGCAGACAGCAGGTTATTACATTCAAATTCAACCAGGAAATAAAAGTTTTGCAGGCGCAGGTTCTTATATGCCTATACCTGAACATCTTGCTAAAATTAGACAAGAAATTGATTATAATTTTAAAGATTTTAATAAAATTTTATCCGCTGCAGCATTTAAAAAACAGTTTGAGTCATTAGATGAAATAGAAAAACTAAAAACGGCACCTAAAGGATACGATCCATCCAATCCCGCTATCGATTTGTTAAAACATAAAAGTTTTATTGTTTCGCGTCAATTTACCGACAAGGAAGTTTTAGCGCCCGATTTTCTTAAAAACCTTGTTCAAAGCCTAAAAACGAGCTATCCTCTTGTTAAATTTATTAATAATGCAATAGAATAGCAGTATATTTGGGGTGCATCTTATTATTATGCGTAAATTCCTCATTATACTCCTATTAACAGGCAGTTATTTAACGGTTGCCAGTCAAAGTATAATTGCTTATCCAGACACAGTTATATGCAGCGCACAGCCGGTTTGGCTCCATGCGTTGGTTGACGGCACATACGGCACTGAAACTTACAGTTATATAGCAGTGCCATTTGCACCAGAGCCAGTTGGTGGCGCAGTGCACAATATGATTGATGATACGCATACAGGACCATTTTCAATTGGTTTTGAATTTTGTTATTTCGGTGAAACTTATACGCAGTTTTATATTGCCTCTAATGGCTGGATTAGTTTTTTAAATCCAACTGGTGCAATGGACGCAAACTGGACACCCAATGGGCCAATTCCAGATGCAGCTGCTGATGTGCCAAAAGCTGCCATTTTTGCGCCGTGGACCGACTGGCATTCTGGTTTATGCACGAACTGCATTTTTCATGAAGTAGTTGGTATTGCACCTTTTCGAAAATTAATAGTTACTTACGATGAGGTGCCATTATTTTCTTGCACTGGCTATGAGGGCACCTTTCAATTTGTACTGCATGAAACTACCAATCAAATAGATAATCATTTAACAGCCGTGGATGTTTGTCTAGGTTGGGATTTAGGAATAGCCACCCAAGGAATTATAAATGAAGATGGCACCGAGGCCTACACCATTGCGGGGAGAAACGCTACTGACTGGTCGGCAAATGATGAAAGTTGGGTTTGGTTACCAAGTGCAATTACCTGGTACGAAACAGTTAGTGGAGTTGTAATTGGTACTGGCGATAGTATTATGGTTACACCTGATGTAACCACTAGTTATACTGCAGAAGTTTTGCTTTGCGACGGCACAACGGTAAGCGATGAGGTTATAATAACTATTTCAACACCTTATGAAGTAACTGTTGATGTTCAAAATATTGTTTGCAGCGGAACAGCAAACGCTTGGATAGATGTTGATGTAACGGGAAACACCAATCCAGTGTCCTATACATGGAGCACGGGCTCCGTTGAAGATAGTATTTTTGATTTAGGGCCAGGGGTTTACACAATAACTGTTCAGGAAGTTGATGGGTGTGCATTTTTTCAAGAAATTACCATCACCGAACCACCAGTTTTCTTATTGGATAGTCTATTTACTATTGATGTTACTTGTTTTGACGGTAACGATGGCGAAGTGCATTTGAATGCCGACGGAGGTGTTACACCATATATTTTCAGCTTTAACGGAACAGATTGGCAAACAGACAGCATTTTTACTGCCATGGAAGCGGGTGTTTATACATTTACAGTTAAAGATGCCAATGGTTGCGAAGTGATATTAACCAATGTGATAGTTAGTGAACCTCCACCTACTTTAGTAGATGCTGGTCCTAATTTCACAATAGAATACGGCAGTTTCACAGTTTTGGAAGCCTCAACTACAATAGATCCAATAATCACTATTGTTTGGACACCAGCAGAAGGTCTTTCTTGCACCGATTGTCTTCAACCGACGGCGGCGCCTTCATTTAATACGGTTTATTATATATCAGTTACCGATGCTAACGGGTGTGTTGCTATAGATTCAGTTAATGTTTGGGTAAACATTGATTTTAACGTTCCAAATGCTTTTACGCCAAATGGAGACGGCTTAAACGATATTTTTAATATTCAAACCGATTTACTAATCAGTTACAACATTGCTATCTACAATAGGTGGGGAGAACTGGTGTTCGGCTCATCGGATATTGGTAAAGGTTGGGATGGAAGTATTGACGGAAACCCACAGGAGATAGGCACTTACATGTATTTTATAACATCTGTTACCACACTAAATACGCCAATTACTAAAAGCGGCACAATCACTTTGTTACGTTAATGGTGGAAAGATATGATGATGCAGTTATACAATTGGTTGCATCACGTATACTTTTTTTTGATTTTTTTTTGATTTTCTCATTTAAACTTATAGCTTTGTTGCAACTAACAAATTAATGTTAGTGCCATAAGGCTTTTAGTTAATCAGTATTTAAGGATATTGAGGCTAAAAACTGGGCTTTAATTAGCTGAAAACAGTGAATATGTGGAAATATTCCATATATTTGAATTAAATAACTTGCATAAGCGGACTTAGGGTTTTAGCTTTGCGGCGTAGAACACATATTTGAAAATTTATCTTTTAACAATATAATATATTAAACACTTTAATTTATACGTCATGATTAGTAGAAAACTCACGTTAGCGGTATTATTACTTTATAGTGGTATTACTTTCGCACAAACACAAACAAGCGGTGGAAGTTCTTTTCCAGTTAAACCGGCAAACAAATGGCAAATTGGCCTAAACTTAGGTCTCCCTACAATACAGGGTGATATTAAGTCAGAATCTTTCGGTGGCAACCACGGACCAGCATTTGGTGCAGGTTTAAATATCCGCAAAGGATTAGGTTATGTAGCCTCATTGCGCTTACACGCAATGTATGGTAATGCTTATGGACAGGATTTCATCCAAAGTTCTTATGCATTCAACAAGACATTGAATGGTGCTTTTGCAACCAGCGATGCTGTAAATTACTCTGAAGGAGCGGACTACACAGGTAACGTGTGGGTTCCAAACTATAAAACTCAAATGGCACATGGTTCATTTGATTTATTAATTAACTTGAACAACCTTAATTTCCACAAAGCAGATCCTAAGTTTTTAGTTTATGCATTTGTAGGCGTTGGCGGTTTCATGTTCCAAACTTCATATGATGCGCTGGATGCAGCGGGCAATACTTATGATTTTCAAACAATCCTAAGTGGTTTCGGTTCTCAGAACACATCAGAATCTGAGCGTATCGATGCTATTCATGGTGTATTGGATGGTGATTATGAAACTCAAGCAGAGGTTGCAGCTCCAGTTGCGCGTGACTCTAATGAGGTTCGTGCTTCATGGATTCGTAACCCTTCACTTTCAGGTGGTCTTGGTATTTCTTATCGCATAGGATCTAGACTTGAAATTGGAATTGAACAAAGAGCTACTCACTACTTCGACGATTTGGCCGATGGTCAACGTTGGGAATTAGATGGTGACTATACAGATCACTATGATATGTTCCAATATACAAGCTTAAATATAGGTATCAGCCTTGGTAAAGATGAGTCAATTGACCCACTTTGGATGGTTAATCCACTTACTTACTTGTATGATAAAGTTGCAGAAATTGATGCTGATAACTTATTAAAAGATTCAGATAACGATGGTGTTATCGACCGTTTAGACAAAGAACCTGGCACTCCGGAAGGCACTCCAGTTGATACTCATGGTGTTAGCTTAGATAGCGATAAAGATGGTTGCCCTGACTCTGAAGATCCAGAACCATTCTCTTCACCAGTATTGCCTATGGAAAATTGTCAGAACGTTCACTTAACTCAAGATTGGGTTGAGAACTATGTTGACCAAAGAATTAAAGAAATAGGAGCAACTCCAGGTGCAGCAAGTGATTGGATTCTTCCTTACATTTTCTTTGATCTTAATAAATCAGAAATTCGTCCAGATGCAGTTCCTGCTTTAAACCAGGTTGCTGAAATCATGAACAGATACAACAAATTAAACGTAGAGGTTGTTGGTCATACTGACACTCGCGCAGGTGAAGATTATAACATGAAGTTATCTGAAAACCGCGCTAGAACTTCTATCACCTACTTAACAGGTAAAGGTGTTCCAGAAAGCCGCCTTAAAATTGTTTATAAAGGTGAAACAGATGTGTTGATTAAAGATGCTGACACAGAACCTGAGCATCAAATGAACCGTCGCGTTGAATTCCATATAATTAAGAACTGATATATACATATAATCATGACAGCCAAAGGGGTGGAAATTTCCACCCCTTTTTTTATGCCTAACACTAAAGTCGATAGACAGCGTAACAGTGTTCGCTATAGGCAGAGAAGTATAATCTATCCGTAACCCGGAATAAGCAATAGCATTCTTTACATCTTATTTTTGGAATAAAATCAGATGTTTCAAGCTAATAACAGTCTCCTTTCAAATGGTTTGCTATTCAGGTTAAATCCAACTTTATCAATAGTTTGATTGCTTTGATATTATCTTTTGATTAATTTGGTTTAAATTCAAGTCACTAATAACCGACGCGTAGAAACCCTGTTGTACTTGAAAGTTAGTTCCTAAATTCTAAAAACCGCTTTTTCGTCAAATTTGGGTTAATTGAAGCACAAATTGAAATGACACCCTAAAACATAGATAACTGCTGGGGAGGTTGCTTGAACAGTGGACTTGGATCATTTACGCTGCTGCGTTGAGCTTGCAAGGTATATAATGCAGTAGCTTTATCTCGACCTGCAACAACTATTTTTACATCACCTGCATGTGGTTTAAAAAGTTCAAGTGCTGTTTCAGCTGAATTATTATTTTTTGAAAGATGAGATAGCAGCAAGAGCTTAACATTACTGTTCCTGTGTAGTTGAAATAATTCCAACGCCTGTTGATTACTTAAATGTCCATTTTTACCACTGATGCGGCTTTTTAGAAATCGAGGATAGTTTCCTTCCTCCAGCATTTTTTCGCAATAATTACTTTCTAAAAACGCAGCATCGCATTTACTGAAATGATGAATCACTTCTTCGCATGCATATCCAATATCGGTAAAAACACCCACTTGCAAATTATGGCAACTAACTACAAAGCTGTGTGGGTCATTAGCATCATGACTTTTGCTGAAGGGCGTAATATGGAGTTTACCAACTTGAATAATTTCATTTTTGACGAATGAATGCACTAATTCCGACTGCAATTTAAGCCGACAGTTTCGTCTTGTTTTGGCAGTGATATAAACGGGGATTTTTAATTTTTCATGTAATTTTTCTAAACCGCTTACGTGATCAATATGCTCATGAGAAATAAATATCGCTTTCAACTTGCCGGCATCAAGCCCTAGATGTTGCATGCGCAGCAGTGTTTCTCGCGCACTTAATCCAGCATCAATTAGCACCGCTTCTTCACTGCTACCGATATAATAGCAATTTCCATTACTTCCACTGTTGAGCGATGCAATACAAACCGACATGGTGCAAAATTAGAAATTAAGCAAACAATTTTTGCTAGAATTCGAAACACTTTTTATTTGCTTTAATCCAAATTAATCAAGAAACCTTTGTAAATCAACCAAGCTATAAAATGTTACAGCTTCCTTTGCTTATATTGGCTTAAGTATTGCACACCTTTCCATTCTTAGTCTACTTTAACTCAGAATAAGCAATAGAAATGGTACCAGCATATAATATGTAATAAAATCAGATATTTCCCTGCAATAGCATACTATTTTAAATTGTTTCCAATTCGGGTTAAACCCAACTAAATAAATAGTTTGATAAATTTGCTAATGTCTATTGCTTAATTTGAGTTAATTTGGCTTGTCTTGATGCTGTTTTTAGCTGCATTCGCTTATTTTACAGGTTTTAAATTAAATTTATCAGCTGTTATTTTTTGTAGCAAAGCAATGTAGAAATCACGAATTAAAGCATCGTTTTATAGTTCACTAATAATGCTAATAAAGTTAACTAATGGCAAATTTCCATCTCCGTTTTTATTAGCTGTTTTATCTTTTATTAGTTACATGTACAATAAAGCATAAACATTCAGGTACGCTCCCATAGGTTTTTATAAAAGCTTCAATTAATATCTGAAACTAATATTTTTGAACATAACTGTTTGTAAAAAATATTTTTATTACATTATTTAACTACTATTATTTTTTGTGCAATTAACACACCATCTAAATTCAATTGCACATAGTACATTTCTCCTGAAATGTTTTTTGGAAGTGTAACTACATTGGAATAGGAGCCGGTTTTGTTTGAACCATAATCTATATCATAAATAATTTTTCCGTTGATATCGAATACAAGAAGTTTAACTTGCGAAGGCTCAGATAATTCATTATTGATATTGAAGGAATTTTCTATTATTGGATCAGGATATGTAAACAATTTTTGTTGTTCACTTGTTAGCGATACTTCTTTTATTAAAGTGTTATGATAACCAGCAGTAAAAATTGAACAATAAATACCGCCGCTGTACCAAAATCCTTTCATCAATATTTTTCCATCAGCATGCAAGGCAAAATCTCTTACGCCCGATAAATTTATTGCAGGCAAAGATGCGTCAATGCTTCCGTTTCCGAATGTATTATTGAGAACCCCTGTGGAATTCAGTTTTACTAGTGGAGCAGATTTTGCAGTTGCTAGTGGTATCGTATTCAGTGACTGATCTGCAAGTATTATATCATCATCCTGTGCTGCTGTCAAAGGAATGTAATCTGTGCTTCCTCCATTAATATTAACATATTTCCATCCTTCTGTTCCGAACGACATATCTTTTGAGCCATTCGGCATAAGGCATAGTGCTGTAAACTTGCCATTCGAATCGCCGCCTAAAACAATGCGATTATCTGAAAGCAGCGCAATTGCATTGCTATTCTCCTCTCCGCCATTATCTATCCTTGCAATTCCTTCAGATCCAAAAGTGTGATCTAGTGTTCCATTAATATTTAATCTCAGTGCCAACAAATCATAATGCAAAACTTCAAATTGAACCAATGTAGCAACGTAACCGCCTCCAACTATTTTTCCATCTGGTTGAATACATATCTGATTAATTGCGGAGTGGTTACCTGAAAAAAAATATCTAAACATTCCATTTGATGCGAATGTATTATCGGGATTACCATTTTTATTTAATCTTACTATAATCAAATCACCTAATCCGTCCTCATAACCCGAATATCCAGCTAGCACTATCTTTCCATCCTCCTGAAGTGTGACATCTGTGCAAGTCATATTTACATTTGGTATACTAATTGTCGCCTCACCTGCATTTCCAAAGTTGGTGTCAAGCGCTCCATTTTTATTGAATCTTAAAACTGTAAAATTACTGGCACCTGTAGGTCCTATACCGCTACTTGCAACTATCAATTTTCCGCTAGATAGCAATGCCATATCAACCACTGATCTGCCCGCAATAATTACCTTCCCGCCTGTGCTAAAAGTTTTTTCATAGGTCTGATTTGATTTTGCACAGTTAATAAATTGACCCTTATCAATGCCACAGTTGTTGCTTTTAGATGCAATGCTATAATTGGGCGGTGCAGAAGTACATTTACCATCACCAACACTTATGTGCTCCAATTTTGTTAGTTTAAAACCAGTGCTTATAAAGGATTTATCCAATGCAGGATGAGCCAATAAAGTTAGTTTTGTTGCAAACACAAATGCAATTACGGTTAAAAATTGTATAAATATTTTCATTTTGTTTGACTTGCATTTTTAATTTAAATACAACAAAACAAAGTTGGGGAGAATACAATTGGAACGCGTTACACAATTTCTCAATTATATTTTATAATTTCCATATTGCGTTTCAATGCAGCTTTATTGCATAATTAGTTAACGAATAACACTATTAAAAAACAATTTTGTAATTATAGATGCGCGTTAAAGATGGAGAGAGGCATTGTTATAAATAGTTATTTTTTTAATACATGGAGCATTTAATCCAAATACAGACATTAGCAAATCAACCAAATTATTGATTTAGTCGGGTTTATCCTGAATAGCAAACAGCTTAAAAAGAGGATGTTTTTGGCAGAAAACATATGATTGTATTACAAGCTATAATGTGTTACGACTTCCATTGCTTATTTTGGGCTTAAGTCTGTAATGCTTCACAGGTGGTTTGACTATTATAGTTATTTTGTGATGAGAACTTGGCCTTTAAGCAGCCTGCGAGAAGTAAATTCAAGTTAAAAATGAAAGAAACCTAATTAATTTTTAGCTATCATTTCTGGCTTTTGATTTAAAAGTTCAAAAATCAAGAATCCAATTACCAAAATATACTGGATAATTACAACTAGATAATTCTCTGGATAGGTAATATCAATATACGTTACATAAGTAAAGTAAATTAGTAGCGACCAAAGAATACTATATCTAAATCCGGTAAATACACTTAACATAATTAAGGGTGTAATGTACCAAGGATGCATGGTTGTTGCAAATAAACAATAAATAGAAAAGGCCATTTGCAAGGCAAACAAGAATTTATCTTTATTATATTTTATACTCAAGATACTAATTGATACCAAAGTAACTAATGGCAACAGTTGTCGCATGAGTGTGAATGTTTCAAAGTTTTCATCTTTATTAATAAGCCATTTTAACAAATAAAAAACAGAGCCATTAAATTCAAATTGTTGGAAGTAAAGATTTAAGCTTGAAAAAATATTAGCATATTGAAGCAGCATTGGGAATAAAGTAACTATGCTTACTGCGCCTGCAATTATGCTATACGTAATGGTTTTTTTAAACCCTAATTGTTTAAATAAAAGTGGCATTAGCATGATAGGCCAAAGTTTTGCCCCAATGGCAAATCCGAAGGCAATGGCAGATAAAGTATTTTTATTATTATAGAATAAATAAATAGCTATCAGCATGAAAAAAATCATAATTGCTTCGAAGTGCAGGTTGCCGGTGAGCTCTAAAATTACTAATGGATTGAGCGTATATAGTAATTGTAGATTTGCATTTAATTTTAGCTGCTTTAATATTTTTGGAATTAATAAAATGCTGCCTACTTCGAAGCAGAAAATAAATAATTTTAATATGATTTGATTTAGTAATAAATGACCACCTGAAAGATAGGCCGATATTGCAAACATGCATTGGCTAAGCGGTGGATAGATAGTAAAATAGGGTTTAGAATTTAATAATTGATAAAGGTTTTCATTTAGTACAGCGGTATCTGCACCAAGGTAATTTTGTGCTGATACCATTTCAGGAGTATAGGTGTAAGGATTTATTTGATTTAGCATTAAATGTCCATCCCAAATAAATCTATAGAAATCGTCGGTTAAATTCGGCATGCTAAATAAAATGATAAAGCGAATAAAAATGCCTAACCATTTACCTTCTTGAACAAGCTGATCTGATTTCCAGTTTTTGAAAATTACGATATAAAGCAGAAATGCGCAGCTATATACAGCTATTAAAGGTACAAATTGAGTGCGCTCAAAGCCATAATTAATTAGTAGAAATAAACCGGCAAACAAAGCATAAACAATCAATCGCCAGTTACCCGTGATTGTTGCTTTGTGTATCATTTACGGATTAAACTTTGAGTGTTTAAGCGAAAAATAGAAAATTAATGCGAAACCGGAGAATGCTAATAAGTGGAAAGGTAACAAGCCATAATCTTCATAATAAAAACCCATGATTATTCCTGAAAGAAAATACAAGCTAAATAAACCCTCTAAGTAGGTAATCGGACTTATTTTTGTAACTGTATATTTTTTATTCTTCCAGATATCTTTACCGTTAACGATGTTAAATTTAGGTGTGCGCACAAATGCAGTTTGCTGCCCTAGCCAGCCTCTAAATACTGCCCAAGCATTATGTAGGCTCATGCCCATTGTAATGGCTAGGAATACAGGGAAACGCAGTAGGTAAACACTTAAAGTTTTACGCACTGTTTTTTCACGCTGCAAAGTTGAGATATAGTAAGCGTAGGCAATAGCGATAGAACCCATTAAGAAAATACTAGCGTATTTAAAATAATTGAAATCTATAACCTGGTTTTTTATAAATAATAATGGAACACTTAAGATTGCGGTTATTAAAATAAAAATGTAATTAGTAGTATTAAATAAATGTGCAACCGCATGTAATTTAATACGCAATGGTAATTCGGCATTGATAACACGTAATCCGATTTTTTTAGCTGTTTCTGCGCCACCTTTATTCCATCTAAACTGTTGCGATTTTAGCGCATTCATATCTGTAGGTAATTCAGCGGGGGCAACAACATTTTCTACATATTTAAACTTCCAGCCACGTAATTGAGCTCTATAACTAAGGTCTAAATCTTCAGTAAGTGTATCAGCTTTCCATCCTCCAGCATCAGCTATTGTAGTTTTTCTCCATACACCAGCTGTTCCATTAAAGTTAATAAAGTAGCCAGCAGCATTACGTCCTTGCTGTTCGATGGTAAAATGCATATCGAGGGCAAAAGCCTGCATTTTAGTTAGGATACTATAATCTTTATTTAAATGCTCCCATTTAGCTTGAACCACACCAATTTTATCGTCGAGGAGAAAATGAGGGATAATTTTTTTGAGAAAATCGGGAAAAGGTACGAAGTCGGCATCAAAAATGGCAACATATTCGCCTTTTGCTTCTCTTAAGCCATATTCCAAGGCACCTGCTTTAAAACCTTTCCGTTCAGGACGGCGGATTTGTTTAATATCAATACCTTTCTGAAAATAGAAATCTACTTTTTTGCGCGCAATTTCAAAACTTTCGTCAGTTGAATCATCTAACAATTGTATTTCAAGCTTGTCGGCGGGGTAGTCGAATGCAGCAATGGCATCTATTAAGCGTTCTACTACATATAATTCGTTGTAAACAGGCAATTGCACAGTTACATGCGGATACTCAGATTCAGGAATTGTAAAAACGGTTTCTTCCTTTTTGAGATTTCGCTTGAATTTTATGTAATGAATGGCCAGACTTAACTGCATTATGCAGTAAAAGAACAGCAGGGTAATGGCTATGGTATAAATTACTATTATGGTGATTGACATGTCAATCGGTTAGTTTCAAAAATATTTAAAAATGGTTGTTATAATTTTATAACCAGCCATAATTGTTCCTTTAACGGTGCCCGTGATTTTGGATACGCCTATCCTTGGGCGATAATTAACTGCAATTTCTGTAAATCTAAGCTTCTTTTTGGCAGCTTTTATTTGCATTTCCACAGTCCACCCATAATTAGTGTCCTTCATTTGCAAACTTTGCAAAGCAGTCCAACTAATTGCTCTAAAAGGACCGAGGTCTGTAAAATTAGCGCCAAAAAACAACCTTATTAAAGTTGTAGCCAGCCAATTACCAAAAATTTGCTGTGGCGCCATCGATCCTTTTATACGCTTTCCTTTCGCTCGGCTTCCAATAACCATATCAAATTGGTTTTGGAGAATTGGGTTTACCAGTTCGCGCATTTGCTCCGGGTAATCGGAATAGTCACCATCAATGAACACTACTATTTCAGGTTGGTCAGCTTCTGGTTTTTGCTGAATGTAGGCAATGCCTTTCAAACAAGCTGAACCGTATCCTTTTCTTTCTTCCAACAGCACTGTGGCGCCTTTTAATTTGGCAATTTCTGCGGTATTGTCAGTAGAACCATTGTTCACAACAATAACTTCTGAAACCAAGTCTGCCGGAATATCATTTAAAACATGCCCTATCGAACCGCTTTCATTAAAAACGGGTATGATTACGTTTATTTTTTGCATGTTTTACTTTGGGGTAGCCAACCTATAAAAAGTGCACAAAATTAGTTGAATTGTAAATGATATTTAAATATTGTTAAGAGAGAATTTTCAAATCGTTAGAGCTAAACAGAATTTCTGTTCGTTTTAAGTTGTCGGAACCGTTTTCGAGATTGAGTACACCGCGAGGACAAACGGCTGAACAAACACCACAACCGACGCAACTTGCACGCACTATATTCTGCCCTTTTTGAGCATATGCGCGAACATCGATTCCCATTTCGCAATACGTAGAACAATTACCGCAAGATATACACTGAGCGCCGTTTGTAGTAATTCTAAATCTAGATTTAAATCGCTGAATTATACCCATATAAGCTGCCATTGGGCAACCAAACCGGCACCATACTCTGCTTCCCATTATTGGGTAAAAACCAACACCAACAACACCACTAAAAACCATCCCAATTACAAAGCTGTAACCCTTCGCAATATTTTTTGCCGATTCACCTAAAAGTTGATTTTTAAATGCATTATCCACCAATAAAAGCACGGAAATAATAATAATGGCAGCTAAAATGCTATGAATCATCCATCTTTCTATCTTCCATGCCTTTAAAGATTTATCGCTCAGATGACGAAAAGGGTCACCTGCCGTTTCGGCTAATCCGCCACATCCACAAACCCAGCTGCAATACCAACGCTTACCAAAAAAGTAGGTCAATATAGGTGTTGCAATAAATGTCATCACCAGGCCCCAGAAAATAAAAAACATGCCGAAAGCACCTTGCTTTTGAAAATAACTGAGTGTTGACGGGAAAATGGCATCGTAATCGAGCGGCCAGAAATAAGTTAGGTACGGTTCATAATTATAGAGTGCTTTCATTATGCCAGGAAGCAACCACGCAAAACCAAGCTGAAAAAACATAACCGAAGTTGTTCTCAGCATCTGGTATCGATTGTGGCGATACTTATAAATAAATTTAAAACCCATTACTAAAATAGCAATGGTATAAAGTGTTCCATAAACGAACCATTGGTCGGCAGGATTGTTGCGGAGCATCTCGCTCAAAGGATTAAACATATTAACAAGGCCCAAAAACAAATCGGTGCCAAACAATTCTTTCCAGAATGACCTCCAATATAACATGATGTAGAATCCGGTAAGTACCACACCTGCAATCCAGGCAATAGCGCCACGTGAAGTAAGTGAACTAAAAACCACGCGATTGTTTTTAATGCCTGCCGGCAGATTTCCATAGCTGCCAATAGTAAAAATAATACCACCGCCAAAAAATCCGATTAATGTTATCAGCAGAAAAACAAGCGGTTGTTGGTTGCCCGCGCCGGCCCAAGCCATAAAAAATGATAAAAGACCTAACCCTGTAATGGCTAATCCTAGTTTTTGTTTGCCATTAAAATTGGCTGGATGAGGGTTTGCTAATGATAAACTATTGTTTGCCTGAGACATAATTATTGTTTTTGTAATGTAACACTCAATTAACTTCCGAAAATGAGTTTCGAAAATGCTGATTTTGTTTTAAGCTGAATTTGATGGGTTGGATTTAATTTATTCCAAGCATCAATAATTTCAGTTTCGTAAACTCGGGAAAATTCAGGGTCAAAATTTGCGACACGTAAATGTGCTAATACATGTTCAACATTTTGTTTTTCAATTAACCATTTATTAAACAATTCGTGACGCATTCGTATTCCAAATATATTAATGCCAATAAATAAATGGTCGCTTTGGCGGTATACAACATGCAAGCATTTTTGATGATTATCGCTTTCCCAATAAAATTCTGATTCGCCTTCACGCAATACATTTAGCACAGTGCCGTATGTTTGGTATTCAATTTCAAGGAATTTTGCACTATTAAACCAGTAACCTGGATTGTAAGTTTGTTGTTGACCAAGTATATTAAAAGCTGCAGTTTCTCCTTGAATTTTTCCGGTATACCAAACTTGTTCAATCGGATGCCTATCGGGTAAAGCCTGCTGAAACTGAGCGCAATCGCCTGCTGCAAACACATCGCTTATGTTGGTTTGCATGTTTGCATTAATAATTATGCCTTTATCAATAGTTATTCCGCTATCTTTTAAAAAATCAATATTTGGTGATACGCCAGCAGTTAGTCCAACAATTTGACAAGCAATTTCCTCGCCACTACCTGTTATAATACTACTTACATTACCCTTGGCATCACCTTTTATTTCTTTTAATGTTTCATTTAATCGTAAATCGAAACCAAGGTCGCGAATATGCTGCGTTACAAGTTGTGATTCCTGTTTAGGTAGAATATTATTCCAAAAGCTGCTTTCTCGTACTAATAATGTAACTGGAAAATGTCGTGAATGTAGCATTTCAGCCATTTCAATGCCTATTAATCCACCGCCAACAATTACTGCGCGATTAATACCATTTGCTGTATTTTTTTCTAATAATTCTAAATCTTGAAATGAATAAAGCCCTTGCACGCCGTATAAGTCTTGGCCGGGCCAGCCAAATTTATTTGACTTGGCACCCGAAGCTATCAGTAGTTTGTCGTAACTGATTTGCTCCCCGTTATCGAAAACAATCGATTTGCTTTCGGTTATAATGTTTTGAACCCACGCTTTTTTTAGTTTGATGCGATTTTTTTCCCAGAACCAATTTTCGTAGGGTTGAGTGTCCTTAAACTTCATATGCCCCATGTAAACATACATAAGTGCAGTTCTGCTGAAGAAATAGTCGGTTTCACCTGAAATTACTGTAATGTCGTGATTCGATTGTTTCCGAATTGTTCGAGCAGCGGTAATTCCAGTAATTCCATTTCCAATTATTACTATATGCATATAGTGGTTAGCTAGCGTTAAGGTAATGGATAAATTGAAATCTAATTGAATTGGTTCCACTTGCTAAGCAAACATGGTTAAGGAGTGGAACTATATTTAAAATTACATTAAAGTAATTGAAAACCAAAAGTTTAAAGCAATATTGTTATAAATTTAACTATTGCTTATTAAGATTCCAGTTGTATTCCATGAAATCTATTGCTGTTTCATTACTCAATTTTGTAGTGCTATATTGATTGATGAAATCTTTTAGCGAACCATTATTGGTAAAATCGCCGCTAAACCAATTGAATAGGCTGCTTAATTGTGCTTTATCAGTAGTGATAATATTTCTTGACGGATCATTAATAAAGTCTTTTGCTTGCTGAATTAATTGGGCTTCCAGTTTTGAAGCTTCAAATGCTTCGTTTAATAATTTAGGACAAGAAATACTAGCACAGTTTACCGCAAAATGAATTCGAGGTTCATTCATTTTACGTAAAATATTATGTTCAATATTATTTAAATCGAGCGATTCGCCTTCAATAGTTATAAATTGAATATCCCAAACAGAATTAACAAAAGCTAAACCCGGTTTAATGTCTTTTATACTTATTATTGGATAGTTACGAATAATAATTTGCACTGTATAAGCATTATAAGCATTAATCCAATACGCTAAAATTTCTTCTCGCTTCCAAGTTTTTTCGTTTGGGTAATTCTGCTCAATTTTTAATAGGTATTGATTCAGTGCATTGCTATCGACAATAAATCCTTCGTAGTTTACTAAGCCTGCTTCGGTTACATTTTTTTGTAATAGCATTGTCCATTGTTCATGCGAAAAAGGCTTTGAATCAGTTTGTACACCAATAATTGTTCTGCATGAAGTGAATAGGCTTATGCTGCTAATAAATACCAATACTGCTAAAAAGCTATTACGCATATTATGTTTATTATGGATAAATATACGTATTTATAATCATTTTGGTTCGGCGGGAGTGAAGCTTGAGCATACTAAATAAATAAGGCAGACTTATGCCTTACGCATAGTCTGCCTTATTAAAATGATTTAATTATTATTTGATAGTTATTGCTTAATAATTTGTTTTACTGTGGTTGAGCCATCTGCTTGAGTAACTTTTACAAAGTATAAGCCATTTGCTGCATGAGTAACATCAAGCACAATCATTCCGTTTTCGCTGCCAATATTTTCATAACTAACAATTTTGCCTGTGATGTCAATTACTGTTAATGTGATACCAGTTGAGCCTGCATTTAAATATTCGATATTATAAATGCCGGTTCCCGGATTTGGATATACCTCTAAGCTGAAAGGCGAAATTTCGCCAGAAGGTAAAGCAGGCAATATATTCAGTGTGTAATCTTCCACTTCTCCATTAGCAAAAGTTTCACATGATGTTGGATACGTACCGTGTTTTGCACTCAGTCGCAAACGCGTTGTGCCTGTGCTCGCAGTTGCAGGAATTAAAACATTTTTATTAAATGAACCTGAAGAGGTTACATTTTTCTGAAATATTTGTTCGCCAGCATCTGCAAAATCGCCATCGCGATTAAAGTCTATCCAACCTTTCCAATACATCTGATAAATGGTGCCAGAAAATCCGGCACTATAAGTTAAAGTGTAACTCGTACCTTTTATTACATTGGTGGTTATACCTGTTCCATTATAATATCCTCCATCGCTTCCTGAGGTGCGATTAATGGTATTTATTTTTGCATAATCGATATAACGTGTTGCCGAACTGGTGCCTGCGCTGCTACAATAAGTAATTACAGGTTCAAAGGAAACTGTATAATCTTCTACTTCACCATAATCAAAAGTTTCACATGAAGTTGGTGATGCATTATATTTCATTGAAATACGCATTCTTGTTGTGCCAGTTACGCCAGCATTAACTGTAAAGCTTCCGCTGATTGCCGCAGTAACAGCTGCTGAATTATATTCATTTTCACCTGCATCATTAAAATCTAAATCATTATTATAATCTATCCAAATAGAAAAATATTCTGGATAAATAGTTCCTGTATAACCGGGAGTTAAAGTAAATGAAGCAGTGCCACCTGGTGTTAAATTAATTGTGGTTGCTGTAAAGTCTGCATAGCCACTATTGTTTCCTGAATTTTTTGTTGTTCCATTCATAACAACTGTTTGTAGCCATTCATCAACGGTGCTTACGCCTGATGAAGCACAATATATAGGTGCGCCACCGCAAGAAGTTACACAACCTGCTGCTGAAATGGTGTTGCGAATTGCGTTTCCAGGAAGTGGACCAAATCCGTTATTAAAATTAATTCCATAAACAGTTAAATGACAATAGCTCATAATTGTTCCACCGCCAACAGGTGCCGGACCCGACGGGCAGCCACCTTCAGTTGTATAACAATTATCAATAGCGCCACCAACCCAGGCACTGCAATTATGTGTATGATAACTTCCAAAAAGGTGACCCATTTCATGTGTAACAACCATAACTGTCCAGCTGTAAGTTGGAAAATCACTATAGGTAGCATCGATATCGCTGTAACAATATTTATTGGAATTACACAAACCATTTATTGTTGCTGCAACTCCGCCTAATCCACCGGGGTCAAGTGCAACTAAATGTGCAATATCACCAGTAAAAGTTGTTCTGAAGGCTTTAAAAGATGTTAATGCATCGTACGATGAAGCACTTGAATATCCATCTGCAGAAGTCCAAACATAAATAGTGGATATTTGAGTTGGAACAGATTCGTTAGTAAAAATTACGGCCGAATTATTATAAATGCCAGTAACATAATTAGTGGTATTGGTTACACTGCCTTTGTTTTGATATAATTGATAATCTGCTTCAAAATAAATTTTTGGGCAGGATGTAATTCTTTCTCCTCCAGCTGATTCCATTATTTGGTGAAATTCATCAAGATAATCAGCATCATCGGGTGTTGCACAACCGGCATTTGCAGGGGTAACTAAAATATCTTTATCAGCGTAAATCATATAATCGCCAGGGCCACCTTTCGCATAGCGACCGATATTAATATTGCCATCTTCATTTGATGAAACAACGCCCATGATTTCATTTTCAAAAATGCTGATAGCAGCAATTGAATTTGGATTATCTTTTATTATTCCTTGATAATATACGCCAGGAATATAATCAACCGGAGCGCCTTCACCTTCACCAGTTAAAACTTGAAAGCCTTCAGCGAAAATATTTACTTGTATTAGCTCTAACTCTAGTAAACCATTTTTGTATGGTAAGCTTAAAATAATTCCTGTATTTTTTTGATTATGTAAAATTTTAATTGCAGCTAAATCGAGTTGTGCATAGGTTACGTCTTTTGCAAAAAAGGATGTTTGCTTTTTATACTCGGGCGATTCAAGTTGCGTAAATGGTGCCGATGTTTTAAAATTGATACCTGCGTTTCTTGAATCGCTGACTGCTTTTGCAACAGGTTTCAGTAAAATTGATTGCGCATTTGTGGCCGTAATTATTGCAAAATTGCATAGAACAGCAAGAAAATAAGTAAACATTTTTTTCATAATCAGAAGGTTTATTTCGATAATCAATTGATTATACCTGTGTTTATACCTATAGTAAAGTTCTGAAATGTTGAAGCAACTTCAAAGTAATTGGTTCAGGGCTTCAACACAAATGGTGTTAAAGTTGTCTATTTCAGCCTACATGGTGTGTGGGTTCATGTTAGATTTAGGTGAAATAAGGTGTTCGTTTGCCTGTCACTATTCGAGGCCTTGTGTCATTTTTCTAACTATTTTGGCCTCGCTGAAAAATTCTTTAGCAATTATACGAAAAAATGCATAAACAGGCATAGCCGCAATCATACCAGGAACACCAGCTAAGCTACCAAAAACCAATACTACAAAAAACACTTCAAGAGGATGGGCTTTTATGGAATTTGAATAGATTATTGGTTGTGAAACAAAGTTGTCGATTAATTGCACTCCCTGAAAGAGAATTAACAGTTGAATAAGCATGGGTGTAATATCAAAACTTGGGTCAACACTCAAATTGGTTGTTATGCCAATCAGCATGCCAAAAAGCATTCCTATTATTGGTCCTATGTAAGGAATGATGTTAATTATCCCAGCGAATAATGCAATCAACCAACTGTTAGCACCAAAGCCCATAACTAATAACCCTGATGCTATCAAAATAAATACTACTAGCGACTGTATGATTAATCCAACGAAGTATCGCGTGAGATATATTTTACTCGAATGTAAAATACGCCTTGCATTCGACTCAAATTTAGTTGGCGTTAATGTCATTACAATATTGTAAAATAGTTTGTCATCTCGAAGGAAAAAAAATGTAATAAATGAAATTGAAAATAATGCTACTATTATATTGCCTAGTCCGCCAAGTATATTATTAAATATATGTGTTATTGATGTTAAGCTAATCCAATTGCGCAAATTATCGTTAATTATTTGTTCAACAGATTGAGCAGGTTCTTCAGTATTTTGAAAGTGCACAATCATTGAATCTATAGATTTTAATTGTTGCTGTAATCCTGCTGCCACGCGCTCAGTATCAATTTGTGAAATGTTGTTTGTTTGCTCAACTACAAGCGGTGTAAAAATGCTTACCATGCCATAAACAGCACCAAAAAGTAAAATAATGGTAATAAGTGATGCTAGAGAATCAGGAACGCCAAATTTTCCAATTTTAAATCGTTGAATAAAATCACAAATAGGTTTGCCAATTATAGAAATAATTGCGGCTATAATAAAATAAAATAGTATGGTTGTTATTTGCATTAATAACCATACCACTCCAAATACCACTGCAAGTGTAAGTAGAATGAGGACAGTGGATTTAATTAAGCCGTTATTGGACCAGTTGTTCATGTTTTAAAATTTGATATTTTTGTTCGCCGCTGTAAATATAAGCAGGTATGTTTATTTTGACTAGCCCCAAAAGAGGTTGAATTGTTTTAAATGTTGGTGTAAAGGTAAAAAATCACAAGAACGACTGAAGTTTATGTGATTTTTTTGACGCTGAATTCGAAAGGCCATCCAGCCAACTGCTAGTGATTTTATATCAAATTCATTAACGCTGGGTGTCCCTGAATGTCTACCTGGGTGTCAATATCTGAAAGTATTTCGAGTTCAAAAAGTTTGCTCTTTCTGCCTAAGATATCATTTTTAGTTTCAGTATAAAGGGTTGATGTGCTCCAATTTTTATTTTCAAGTATCCAGCGGTTCCATTTTTTCATTCCAATTAAATAATATCCACCATCTGTTGCAGGCCCGGCAACAAAATCGTTTTGATTACTTAAGGCTTCAAATGCTTGTTCAATATGTTGCTGTGTGAGTTCATAACAATCAGCGCCAATCATAACTACATCTTTGTATTCGTTTTTAAATGGAATTGAAAATGCGTAATCCATACGTATACCTAAATCGCCACTACATTGTGTGTATTTTTTATATTTATCATTTTCAAAAATATCGTTGCGTTCAACTAAATCTGAATAAAAAACAAACTTGTCAGCATCAACAAATTCTGATATTTGATGTGTGTGATTGAGTAATAATTGGTAAATTGCCAATGCTTTTTGATTTCCTATATCCGCAGCTAGTCGGGTTTTCACTTTGCCTTCAACAGGATTTTTTGCCATAATAATAAGCGCTTTTTTGTTGTCCATTTTTTGTTGACTTAAATGTTTGAAGTTTAATTTTAATTAGGGCTGTTATCTATAATTTTTTTTGTTTGCGGCTTTGCGTTTAATTGCTCTAGAATGTAATTATGCAATGTAGCTATTTTTGCACCTTTACACCAATTATTACTAAGGTATAGTTTTAAATGTTAAAAATATTATCTTTAAGGAAAATACACTATTTTTTTGTAATTAGCTCCAAGCGTTTAAGGACTTAAGATTAAGCAATAAAGTTTAATTAATGCTAATTTTCAGGCGAAAAAAAGGATATTTAGTTTGTTGATAAAAATGCTGTAGTTGGATATATTTTAGTTTTGTTAAAAAATCTTAAATAATTTAGCTTAACCAAACCTTCCTAGTGCCTCTAACCGACCTGCTATAAATACGCTTATCGAAGAATTATACGGTAAATGAACGTTTTCTATGTTTTATTGTATTTGTTTTACCTTTAGGTGTCATTTTTAAAATGTGAAGACAAGCACAGCGATAATCATTTTTACCAGAACGGCTCCTGACGAGGCGAAGCATAAGTGTTTCATTCCGTCAGGGAATTCCAAAGCTAACAGATTAATTGCCAAGACATTAATAAGGCATACGGTAGGTACAGTGCGTAAAGCAGGACTGCCTTACTACACAATTTACTCTGACCAACAACAAGGTGAAACTTTTGGTGAAAGGATTGGCAGTTCAATGCGTCAAGTATTTGACAATGGTTATGATAATGTAATAGTTATTGGAAATGATTGCCCAGAGGTAAGTAAAACCATATTATTAGAAGCAAATGCTGCATTTGAATTGCATAACGCTGTTATTGGGCCTGCAACAGATGGCGGAGCTTATTTAATTGGTATTTCAAGGAAGCAATTTGAGGCACTTGAACAATTCAAGGATGTGCATTGGGAAAGTGATGAAATGCTATCATCATTGGTAAGCCTTTTGGATAGAACTTCAACTTCGTTTGTAACACTTGAACTAAAAGAAGATATAGATAATTGCTTGGACATTTCAAAACATTTTTGCATCTCTAGCTTCTTAAATGTAGTTGATTTAATTATCAAAAGTATTTTGGCATCTGCCCGAAAATCTGTTCAGTCATACCAATTCTCATTGGTGAATTTTATAAAAGAATGCGCTATTGGCTTAAGGGCGCCCCCTTGTTATTGTTAATTCCAAGTCGTTTTAATTTCACCTTATTTTTTTAATTTTTAATTATTCGTATGCAACGTATATTACATACATTGATATTTACATTATTTATTACAACAGTGTTTTCGCAGGTTGACCTTGAAATAATAGTTAATGACCAGTTAACCTCAAAGCCAGTTGCACAAGCGTCTGTGCAGTTAATAAACGATGCCATTGGCTTAAGTATTACAGAAACAACTGCAGAAAGCGGGATTGTAAAATTCAGAGGATTGTCAACTTCAGGCACTTACACTGTATTAGTTAAGTCAACTGAAACTTATTTCGAAAATACAATTACTGGCATTCAATTACGTAGTAATTATAATCCAAGCATTATAATTACAATTGCAAAAAAATCAGAAGTAAAATTAGCGGAAGTGGAAATTACTGGTAATAGAGACGCACAGATTAACACAACCAATGCTGAAGTTTCGAGCGAACTTAAAATTAGTGAAATTAAACAAATACCAATAGAGGGCAGAGACATTACACGTGTTTTATTTCGACTGCCAAATGTTGTTCAAGCCACAGGATTTTATCCCGAATCACCAAACGTTTCAATTAATGGTTCAAATGGATTGTTTACAAATTATCTTATTGATGGTTTAGATAATAACGAACAATTTTTAGGAGGTCAGCGTTTCGCAATGCCAGTTGGGTTTGCGCAAAATATAACAGTTTTAACAAACAACTTTTCTGCAGAATATGGTTTAACTGCAAATGGAATAGTAAACATAACTACAAGAAGTGGTAGTAATAATTTTACAGGCGATGCATTTATAATTACCCGTCCAGGTGCTGTTATTGATGCCGAAAGCCCATATGCCCAGCGTGATTTAACCGGTAATCAGGTTATGGAAGGATTTCAGCGCTACCAAGCCGGATTTGGATTTGGGGGTGCTATTACGCCAAATAAAACCTTTTATTATATGAATGTGGAGTATACAAAAGATATAAAAGATAATTTGTTGAACGCTCCAGATTTGGGTGTAAAGGAAACTGTGAGAGGTCAAAATAATTTTACTTATTTATCAGGTAAAATTGACCACAATTGGAGCAATAAATTTCGTACATCACTAAGAACCAATATCGGTGTGGTGAATGTTGACCGCCAAGGTGGTGGATTAACAGGTGGCACTTTATTCCCATCCGCAGGTGATGAACAAGATAGAAATTCAGTAAATATTGCGCTTAAAAATAATTATGTTGGCAATAATTTCAGCATGGAAACTAATTATTTGTTTGGTCGTTTTAGATGGAATTACTCAAATGCAAACTTTCCCGATAACCCAGGTGTGTCAGTAATTGGTCCTGATGATCAGAGTCTAGCTCAAATTGGTCATCCCGGCTATATGTTTGATGATTTAGCAAATTCAAATCAGATTCAACAAAAATTCAACTTCTATAAGGATAAACATACTATTAAAACTGGAGTGGAATTCATAAGTACTGCGCATGATTTATTTGGAGGCGGAACTCCGGCTGGTTTTTACACCGTTAAATTGACGCAAGATCAACTTGATGCTATAATTGCAAGCGGTGTTGGGGCAGATTTAAATGTAGATGATATTCCTGCTGATGTTGAAGTTATTGGTTATAGTGTAGAATTGCGTCCAACCGCAATCAGTGCTACACAAAATGTATTTAGTATTTATGCAGAGGATGAAATTAATTTTTCTAATAAATTTAATGCAACAATTGGTGTTCGATACGATATTGATAATTTGAGTAAAGGAGGCGGAGAAAAATTAGATTTGAATAATATCGGTCCTCGTATTAGTGCAAATTATAAGATTAACAACAAAAACACGATTCGTGCTGGGTACGGTATTTTTTACGATAAAATTAACTATGCATTGTACAGTGATGCTTTGCAGCAGAATTCAATTAATGCAGACTATAAAGCGCAAATTCAGGAATTAATTAACCAAGGTATACTGCCAGAAAGCACCAATATTGATTTAGTTACTTATGAAGGCAATTTGTCGGCTTCATTTTTACCTGTTGATTATCTTCAAGGGCCAGTTGCTAACGATTTGGAAGACCAACGAGAAGACTTATTTGCATACGAAAGACGAATTCTAAACCCAAATGGGTATCAAAATCCATTCGCACATCAATTTATGATTGGTTATCAGAATCAAATTAGTGCCGATAAATTATTTTTTGTTGATCTTGTTTATAATCGCTCTTTCAATTTATTTCGATTAGTAGATCTTAATGCGCCATCAGCATATCCTATAGATGAAAATTTTACCATAGATGATGTCCGTTCAGAAACTGAAGCTGACTTAACCCGACCTATTCCTGTTTATGGGAATTATGCAGTTATTGAGGGTGATACATTAAATGGAATAGCTAAAAATATAGTAATGACAGAAACAGCGGGAGAATCAAAGTATTATGCAGCAAGTTTCAATTTTCAAAAACAACGAGGTGATGATGATTATGCTTTACGTGTTATTTATACATTATCACTTTTAGAAAATAATACGGAAGATATCAACTTTAAGGCTATGGATGCAAATAATTTCGATAATGAATGGGGTCCATCAATCAATGATAGAACACACGTTATCAATTTGATTTATAGTTATTATCCATGTAAAAACTTGTCATTTACAGTTGCCTCATTGTTGCAAAGCGGTCAGCCAATTAATAGAATTCCAGACGCCTTGATTTATGGCACAACAGATTTAAATGGTGATGGTCGTTCCTTCGGTAATGCCTATGTAGGAAACAGTGATCGTTCGCCCGGTGAGGCAAGAAATAGTGATCGTTTGCCATGGAATACTTTATTTGACTTAGGTGGGCAATATGCAATTAATATTGGAGAAAGTGATTTAATTTTCCGTGCTGACATCTTTAATTTATTAAATGCAGAAAATTTAAGCGGCTATAGTAATAACGCACGTCAAAGTAATCAGATTCAAGTTGGACCGTCTGACAGTGGTAATCTTCAGATTAAAAATTCAGGAGCTCCGCGACAATTCCAATTTAGTTTATTATATAATTTCTAATATACTTAGCTGCCCGTATAAACCCGGGCAGCTTTTATAAATTTTAGTATGAAAAGATTTATTTTAATTGCCATAATAATGTCTTTATTCGCAGCATGCAAAACAAGTACTGATGTTGTAAGTGATGATTATTTAAACAAGCCCTGGGATACTATTATTGCTTCAGCAAAAGGTACAACTGTTAACTTAACTATGTGGCAAGGCGACCCTTATATTAATAAATACATGCAAGACTACGTAGTTCCTCACTTAAAATCACAATTTAATATCAATCTAAAAATTGCAGCTGGGCAGGGTAATGAAGTTGTAAAATTGATTATGAATGATATTGAAGCTAATAGAAATGCTGGAAATATAGATTTGTTGTGGATTAATGGCGAAACATTTTTTCAGCTCCGTCAAGTAAATGGCCTTTATGGCCCCTTTGTAAACAAATTGCCAAACGCTGAATTCGTAGATTTTGAAAATAGATTTATAGGAATTGATTTTCAGCAAAAAATTGATGGGTATGAGTGTCCATGGGGGAATGTCCAATTGGCAATTATTTATGATTCATTAAAAGTTAGTGAACCACCAAAAGACCTAACATCCCTTGCCGAATTTGTAAAAGCTAATCCAGGAAAATTTACCATTCCTTATGAATTTACAGGTCTAACACTGCTAAAATCCTGGCTTATCACATTAGCTGGTGGCGACGAAATGCTGGCTGGAGATTTTGATGAGCGTAAGTATGAAAAGTATTCAAATTTATTATGGAATTATATTAATTCAATTAAACCTTATTTGTGGAAACAAGGCGAAACTTTCCCAAGTAGTTTAGCACAGATGCATCAAATGTATGCAAATGGCGAGTTGTTATTAACTTTTAGTAATAATGACGGCGAGGTGGATAATAAAGTTTTGCAAGGATTATTTCCAAATTCTTCAAGAGCCTATGTGTTTGAAGGGGGCACTATACAGAATTCACATTATATGGGAATCACTTATAATGCACCAAATGTTCCAGGTGCAATGGTAGTATGCAATTTTTTAATGAGCCCGGAAGCACAATATGAAAAAATGAAACCAGCAATTTGGGGTGATGGTACAATATTGAATCTTTCTAAGTTGACTCCAGAATGGCAACAAAAATTCGACGATATTCCTTCACGCAAATATTCCCCTAAACGAAGCGAAATTCAACCTTTTGCATTAATGGAAATTGCCCCTGAGTATATGATTCGTTTGTTTGATGATTTTAGAAAATACGTAATTGAAAAATAGAAATATAAATATTGCAATTGTTGTTTATCTGCTTGTCACGATTGTGCCTCTTTTTGCAGGTTTAGGCTATGCACTGTTGAATAGCTTTGGACTCGCAGGTATAATATCCAATGGATTTACTTTAAGTTACTGGCATATTTTTTTTACTTCTGGCGAATTTGAAAAATCATTTTTGTATTCTTTTATATTGACTTTGGTAATTTTATTGCTTTCAGTTATTATTTCTTTAATAATTTGTATAAGTTATAATAGCAATGTAAACACCGGTAAAAGTGCCTATCTGTTCTATATTCCATTAGCTATCCCATTTATGGTTGCAGGTTTTCTTACTTATCAATTATTTAATCCTACGGGTTTTTTTTCAAGAGTAGCATATTCATTACATTTAACTAGTTCGCATAGTAATTTCCCTGATATAACTAATGATGCTTTAAGTATTGGCATTGTTATTACACATGTTTTTATTGCTACCGCATTTCTTACTATCCTTTTTGCTGGCATATTTAAAAATGAAAAAATTGAAGAATTGGCAATTTTAGCCACTAGCATAGGTGCAAATAGGCGAGAAATAAATCGGCGTGTAGTTATTCCAATTATTTTAAAAAAGACTTTCCCCTCAATAACTTTATATGGAATATTTATTTTAAGCTCGTATGAAATTCCACTTTTGTTAGGGCGGCAAACACCACAGTTTATTTCAGTAGCAATTGCCAATAAATTTCAAAAATTTAATTTGCAAGATATTCCTTTGGCCTATTGCATGGCAGTTGTTTATACATTTATAATTATTTTCATTTTATTTTACCTTTCCAAAAGAAATAAATTGTATCATGAAAACGATTAAAGGTGGATTTTTAGGTTTGTTGTTTGGGATGCTTATTTTCCCAATATTGTTTATGCTGATGTTGGCCTTTTCATTAACTTGGCGTTATCCGCAATTAATCCCGGAAAGTTTTAGCTTACATACATTTCTTAACATATTTAGTTCGGGCAGTAATATACTTGGAGGTTTAATTAATTCGTTGCTTATAGCTATTGTGGTAACTTTAGTTGCTGTTCCGTTAGCATTTTATATTTCAAAACAGGTGGCGGCTAATTCAAAAAGGAAATATTTAATTTTGTGTGCTTATTTGCCTTTTACACTATCGCCAGTTATTTATGCTGCATGTTTAAATTACTATTTTGTGTTGGCTGGGTTAAATGGGACGATATTTGGGGTTATATTGGCACAATTAATCATTGTGTTCCCTTACAATATTATTTTATTTATAACGCATTGGAACACACAAATCAATTCTTATAGTGACTTAACAGCAACGCTAGGGGGTAATAGGATACAAACATATTTTAAAGTATTAATTCCGCTTTCCAAAACAATATTATTAATTGCTTTTTTTCAAAGTTTTTTAATATCTTGGTTTGAATTTGGGCTAACAAATTTTATTGGTATTGGCCAAGTAAATACACTCACTATTAGAGTTTACCAGTATATTAATGAAGCAAATGTACAATTGGCTGCATTAAGTAGTTTAATATTGATATTGCCACCCTTATTTATGTTATGGCTTAATAAAAGAATCATGTTTCATCAGATATAATTATGTTCGTTAAAATACAAAATATTAAAAAAACATTCGTAGGGCAGCCAGTATTGCATGATGTTTCATTTCAACTGGAACAGCACGCTACACTTAGTATTTTGGGTAAATCTGGTTGCGGCAAAACTACACTTTTAAAGATAATCGCAGGTTTGTTGCATCCTGATGAAGGGAGTGTTGTTATAAATGATATTAAGGTAAATGAAATAATAGCTAATAAGCGAGATATCGTATATATATATCAAGAGCCTTTATTATTCCCACATTTAAATGTGTTCGAAAATATCGCATTCGGTTTAAGGTTAAGAAAATTGGATAATAATATTATTGATAGGTTAGTAATAGAAATGATAAACGAACTGGGATTAAAAGGTCATGAGAAAAAAATACCAACTCAATTGTCTGGTGGCCAAAAGCAGCGTGTGTCTTTTGGCAGGGCAATAATTGTTAAACCAAAGTTGTTGCTACTTGACGAACCTTTTGGTAACCTTGATGTGGAAACTAGAACTTCAATGCAATTGTTATTTAAGCAAATTAGTGAGATTTTTGGCATTACAAGCTTGATTGTTACCCACGATTTAAAGGAGGCAATTTTAATGGGAGATAAGTTTGGATTTATGGAAGATGGGTTTTTGAAAATATATAGTAATAAAACTGATTTTATTCAAGATAATAATACTGGAGTGCAAAAGGAAATTGAGTTCTGGAAAAATTTGTAATAGATATGAAAAATTTTAATCATTGTGAATCAATTTATTGGGTTTTTACACAGCTGTGTAATGATAAATGTGACCATTGTTATAATTTATCTGGTCCCGATGGTGAAAGAATTACCACTGAAGAGTGTCTTCAAATAGTTGATAATTTGCCAGATAAATTGGATAGGTTGATTTTATCAGGCGGAGAGCCGTTGGCTGATAAGAAGAAATTATTTGATATTTTAGATGCCTTGAAAGGAAAATACCTTGGTGAAACACAAATAATGCTCCAAACGAATGGGGATTTAATGACCGGGGAATTGCTTGATTTAATAATTGAGAAAGGGGTAACTAGAATCGATATTGCAAGTATTGATAGATATCACAAAAAAAAGGGTGAGCGCATTGAATGGCTGCGTGAATTGTTTATATCAAGAGGCATGAAAGATGATAACACACAGCCATTAATTGAAATGGAAACATTTCTAAAGCATGATTTAAGTTTTGGATTTTGGGGAGCCAGTGAAGATATGTGGTTAGGTGGAAATTGGGCAAGAGGAAGGGCGATGGAAAAAGATATTTGGTATAAGAACCCTGAACACAACTTTTGTGCAATTTTATCTGGTGCTATTGGCTTTTTAGGAGGCGTTGAGCAGATGCCGCAGGAAATTTCAATCCAACTTTGGAAAATAAATCCATGTTGCCCAGGCACGTATTATCCAATTGGCGATGCACGAACAGAGAAAATAAGTAATGTATTAGCTAAAATAGCTGATAATTTAGTTTTTAAGGCATTAAATGAAGGCGAACCATGGAAAATGGGTGAGCATCTAGGCGTTTCTTATGAAGCAGCCAAAGAGAAAACCATTGAGTTGAAAAGCATCTGCTTGTATTGTGATTATTTTTTTCAACACCACATGCAACCCGAGAGTGAAAAATTTATCGAATTACCACTTTATAAATATTAAATATGCTAAAAGCTGCTGTAATATCAAATAATATTGAAGGTATTGAGAATATGTTTATCTCAAACCCGAAAATTAATTACACATTATTGGAAATTACTGCCAATTTTAATCCGGATTTTGCCGACTACGACGTTTTATTGGTTCCGAATGGTTCTGATAATATTGCATTATTTAAAATACGAGATAAAATAGCTCAATTTTTAAATGAAGGTAAAGTAATGTTTTGCTTTGATGGTTGGTTTACCAATTGGGTTCCTGGAAATAAATGGATAATTGACAATAACCATAAAACAATTGATATCAGATATCACGTTGTTAATGATAAATATAAATTATTTGAGGGGATAGATTTGGATAAGTTCAACTTTTCACACGGAATTAGTGGTTGGTGGGCTTGTGGTTTTATTGAGACCACCCAGCCTGAAAGTGTTTTATTAGCTGATACTTGGAATAGGCCAATAATTATTATTGATGAGCATTCAACACGAGGTATAATGGTTTTAACCGCAAGTGGCCCAATGGCCGATTTGTTGTTTGGAACAAATAGCGAAGGTCAAACCTCATGGGATGAAATAGGTCGCTTTTATCAGAAACTGGTTGATTTCGTTGTTGCAAGAAATAAAATTGTTATTTTATAAATAAAATTGAAATTATGAACAAAAAAATCGGATTATTATTTAACGGTGTTTGGAGTCAATATACATTTGCAAAAGCACCAAAATATGTCAATATTTTTGAACTGATATATGTTTATGATATTACCCCAAAATATTTAAGTCAATTTGACGCTTTAATTATTCCATTTCAAAGTAATCAAAAAGCAATTGTTGAACATAAGGACGCAATACTTTCATTCTTGGCCAACGGGAAAAAAATATTCATGGAAGGCGACGCAGCGGAAGAGCTTTTTGATGCAAAATGGGAAGACCGTCCGGTTAATAATTACTGGTGGGTAACTAATCCAGACAACCCTCCAATTGCAGTTACCGATTATTCGCACCCTGTTTATAATGGTTTGATGCCACGACATGCTTGCTGGCATACACATGGTGTATACACAAAAGTGCCTCAAAGCGCACAAATTATTCAGCAAACACCAAATGGTGAAATTATTACTTGGCAACATGATATTTTAGGTGGAACTGTTTTGGCAACTACCTTGGATCCAATAGTAGAGCATGGCATTCAACAAATAACGCATTTGGACAATTATACTGATAAATTAATTTATTGGTTATGTGGAGTTCAACCCGAAGGTAAATTTGAATTTGTATTGAGTGATTTTGGAATAACAGTGTAATTTTATTTATGTCTGATATAAAATTACGTGTCATTGAAGATTATACTGCTATTGCAAATTTTGCATCATATTACGGTAGTAATATGCAACGGGAAACTATCTGTAAGTCAATTTATAGTGAAATTGCTGAACAATATACTTCTACTCCTGGTTATTTGGCAGATGCAGATTTGGGTTTAGGGTGCGGTTTCCCGTTCAATTATATTCAAATTAAAGAAGGATTTATTGCAGTTGATTTGGGTTGTGCTGCTGGAATCGATAGTTTTATTCTTAGTAAATTAGTTGGCAATAAAGGATATGTTTATGGTTTTGATATTACACCTAAATTAATTGAACGTGCCCAAAATATTGCATTAATACATCAAGTTAATAATGTAAAATTCATTTGTGCTGATATTGAAAATCTTCCAGTTGAAAATAGTTCAGTTGATGTTATTACAAGCAATGGAGTGTTAAGTCTCCTACCAAATAAATTACTCGTTTTCAAGGAAATGTTTAGGGTATTAAAAAAAGGCGGTTACTTTTCGTTAAGCGATATTGCAATTAAAGGAACGCTTACAGCTAAGGTGCAATCGGCAGTTAATGCCTTCACTGGTTGTTTAAATGGCATCAGTAACGCAAGCTTTTACATGGATTCACTTAAAACCGCTGGATTTTTAGATGTTGTTGAAGTTCAAGAGCGTGTTGTCGAAATTCCAACAGAAATAATTATGCAATATTCAGCTTTGGGTGAACAAATTGATTTAACTAATAGCAATAATGGGGTTTATATTATAACTATTAGGGGTTTTAAACCTTAAACTTATACTAAAACTGCCCTTTATAAATCACCGAACTGATTTTGACAGTTCTTTAATTTATATTTTAATGCAGTTTAAAGCTACGCGTCTATTCTGCTAATACTTTTACAATTTTATCCATCTTAATCGCCAAATGCGAAGTGTGATATACACATTTGCCATCTTTAATTACCAAAATTTGTGGCGATTCGTGATGCACATTGAATGTTGTTGCTATTTTATTGGATAGGGAACGGTTTGCTAATAAATCTAAATAATGAAAGGTTATGTTTTCAGGCGCATCAGCACCGTCTAACATCATTTTAACGTGTCCGCTTGTTCCACAAGTAACACTATGCTTATAAATAGCCTGAGGTTGGATAAACGATTTTTCTATAAGTTGTGCTAAATCTGCTTCCGTAGCTAAATCTGTCCAGATCATAATTTCAATTTGCCTTTATAAATGCAAAAAACCTGTAATTAGTTCAATGTTTGTTTAAACTTGCTTCAAGCCAAACTACAGCTTTTTTTATATAATAGGCTTTGTGGTTTTTTATTCAAATGCATTATCTGTTGAATAGCGGGATGTAAATTTGGTTGTTTAAAAAAATTTGCCAATAGCACCATCGATAATCGCCGTTACCACATTAATTCTGATTTGGCTAGATTTTTTTATAGCTGAAATATTTCATGCGTTTTAATTTTATTTATTCCCTTTAAAATTTGCATGCCTAGAGTGTCGCACAATGCCCAATTATCAATTTCAAACGAATATTGTAGCACTAATTCAATAGCCTTTTCAGGTTGCTTTTAAGCAAATTTATTCAACATTTTTGCTGCCAAAATACGATCTTCGTATGCACCTGCTTCCCACAATTGTGCTATAAGTTCACATCCTTCAGCGCTTGTGGTTTTTGCTATTGTATTAAGAATCGGCATGAGCACACCATAAATTCGATTTGCACCAGCATCAATAGTTTTCATTTTTAGCGCAAATTCAGCTCCAGCATTTTCAATCAACATATGTTGTATATCACTCAGCATAATTGCTACAATATGCATCAAATAATGTCATTAAATCTTTGGTTACACTGCCCGGTTTGCCACTTCCAATTAATTTATCTTCAATTTTAACTACAGGCATAATATTCCTAGTGGTGCTGGTAATAAATACTTCATCGGCATCAAATAATTCGCTTACCGAAATATCTTTTTCAAGGACCATTGTATTTGTTTTTGCACATAAAATTACGTGCTTGCGTGTTACACCCCATAACATATTTTTTTCGGGAGTATAAATTAATCCGTTTTTTACAATAAAAATATTACAACGAGAACATTCTCTTACTTCATTGTTAAAATAAAATAGAACATCTTCGCTTGCATTGCTTAGCATACGACTTTGCATTCTAAACGAGCCTAAATAAAAAGTAGTTTTATATTGTGGAAATGGCTTATCGTATTCTTCAAGAATTAATGCAATGCCATCATTATACATTGCAACTGGATATGGTTTATAAACATCCTGATATATGGTAACGATAGGATTTAATTGTTGTTCAACCATTCTGGCCGTAATTAATATTTTAAAATAGGCATCTTCCAATCCATTAGCTTGTTGTAATTTTTTTAGCATCGAGCTAATCATTTGCATATCAACAGGTTCAGTAAATTGCAATACAGATTGCGAATGGTTTAGGCGTTCGAGATGGTTGTTTAAAAAAGTAATTTTACCATGCCTTACCCTACAATAATCAAATACACCAAATCCGCGTTCAAATCCAAGATCATCTAGACCAATGTGGATCTCCGATTTGTGAATGAATTGATTATCGCGATAAGCTAAACTTGATGACATGATACAAATTTAATTATTTCAGCTAAATTATTCAATAGCATACAGTAGATCAACATTTGGCAGCGGTTAAACGCGGTAGCAAATACTTCGAAAAGAGCATGTTATTGTCTTAAAATATCAGCTTTAATAAAAGGAAATAGGATAATATTGCTAGTATAACTTAATCTAGGCTGAAACCAATTTATTTCGCTGAAAACAGCAGTATATTCTAATAATATTAAGCAAATATCATCTATTTATTGCACATTAATCAACGTGCCTCAGCTATATCTTTTGCACTCGGCTACCATTTTGGGTAGATATTTTTCGGTGTTAAATCGTCTTTTTCCCCTCAAAAACCACGATATTTGCACCTCCAAACCAAAGTGCGCTGTACTTTGTTTAACAGGCAAACATCGTAAAGAATGGACCAGTTTTCATATATCGCAAACGCAGAACCGGCTTACATTGAGTCGTTATATCATACTTTCAAGCAAAATCCCGCAGCAATTGATGCAGAATGGAAAATGTTTTTCGAGGGTTTTGACTTTGCACAGACTAATTTTTCAGCAAATAGTCATTCAAATGCAATAGGGGAAGGTGTTTCAGCTCAAAATCTGGCAGATGAACTCAAGGTTTTTAATCTAATTCTTGCTTATCGCGAAAAAGGCCACCTAATTGCTACTACCAACCCATTAAAGCCACGTAAGGACCGTAATGCCAACCTTAAATTGGAGCAATTAGGTTTTACTGAGGCTGATTTAAACCGCAGTTTTGGTGCTGGCGCTACACTTGGGCTGCCTATTGCAACTTTAAAGGAAATTATTGCACATTTAGAAGCTGCCTATTGCAGAAATATGGGTTTTGAATACGATTATATTGTTGAGCCTATAGAAAAACAGTGGTTTCAAGATAAAATTGAAAAGCAAGCAATTAAATTCAATTTTTCTACAGCTCAAAAACAGCGAATTCTCAAGAAATTAAATGAGACTGTTGTTTTTGAGCAATTTTTAGATAAAAAATATATTGGCCAAAAAAGATTTTCACTCGAAGGAGGAGAATGTACAATTGCTGGTTTAGATGCAATAATTAATCGAGCCGCTGACTTAGGTGTTGAAGAATTTGTATTCGGTATGGCGCATAGAGGCAGATTAAATGTGCTGGCTAATATTCTTGGAAAAACTTACGAGCAAATATTTAATGAGTTTGAAGGAAATACTATTCCTGATACTACAATGGGCGATGGCGATGTGAAATATCACGTAGGATATTCATCGCAGGTGAAAACAACAGGTGATAAAATGGTGCATTTAAAACTTACCCCAAATCCTTCTCACCTCGAAGCGGTAAATCCAGTAATGCAAGGATTTGTTCGTGCAAAAACAGATGTGCTTTATGCTGAGGATTGGGATAAAATTTTGCCCATTACAATTCATGGTGATGCCGCTGTGGCGGGACAAGGTGTTGTGTACGAAGTGTTGCAGATGAGTAATTTAAAAGGCTATCGCGTAGGTGGTACTATTCATTTTGTAATTAATAATCAAATAGGATTTACCACCGATTTTGATGATGCAAGAACTAGCAATTATTGCACGAGTTATGCAGCAACAGTTCAGGCGCCTGTAATTCATGTTAATGGCGACGATGCCGAAGCAGTTGTATTTGCTTGCGAATTAGCAGTTGAATATCGCCAAGAATTTAATAAAGATATTTTCGTAGATATGGTTTGTTATCGCAAGCATGGTCACAATGAGGGCGATGATCCAAAGTATACACAACCTGCACTATATAAACTGATTGAAAATAAAAAGAACCCTCGTGAAATTTATGTGCAGCAATTATTATCAAGCCACGATATTGATAAGGAATTGGCAACAGATATGGAAAAAGATTTCTGGAACGAATTACAACAACGACTCGATTTAATTAAACAAGAACCTTTAACCTATCAATACCAAGCACCCGAAGAAGCTTGGCGGAAACTAAAAAAGATAATAGATATTCCGGTTGATTTTGCCAATTTACCAGAAACAAAAATTCCAGAACAGCATTTGAAACAAATTATAGATAATTTATTCAAGGTGCCAGAAGGATATGTGAAATTGAAAAAAATAGAAAAATTATTCGAATCAAATAAAAAATTATTGGCTGAGAATAAGGTTGACTGGGCATTAGGAGAATTAATGGCTTACGGTTCAATATTATTGGACGGAAAAGACGTGCGCATGAGCGGTCAAGATGTGCGCAGAGGAACTTTTAGTCACCGCCACGCAGTTTTGTGCGATGAAAATACAAATGAAGAATATATCCGCCTAAATTACCTATCAAATAACCAAGGTAAGTTTCGTATTTATAATTCATTATTAAGTGAATTTGGTGTATTAGGATTTGAATTTGGATATAGCTTAGTTTCGCCAGATAATCTTGTAATTTGGGAAGCACAGTTTGGCGATTTTAATAATGGTGCGCAAACTATAATCGACCAATTTATTGCTGCCAGTGTTAGTAAATGGCAGCGGATGAGCGGATTGGTTTTGCTACTGCCGCATGGTTACGAAGGCCAAGGGCCAGAACATTCCAGCGCACGTTTAGAGCGATTTTTGCAATTGTGTGCCGAAGGAAATTTGATTGTAACAAATATTACAACACCAGCTAATTTTTTCCACGCCATGCGTCGGCAATTAGCTTTCGATTTCAGAAGGCCATTGGTGAACATGAGTCCAAAGAGTTTATTACGACATCCATTAGTGCAATCAAATTTAAAGGAATTAACAGAGGGTAAATTTCATGAATTAATTGGCGATGATTTTGCCGTTAGTGATAAAGTAAATCGCGTATTGCTTTGCAGCGGGAAAGTATATTTTGACTTGTTAGATTATCAGCAGAAAAACAGCAGACAAGATATCGCCATTTTAAGATTGGAACAATTATATCCATTTCCAATGACTCAATTAAATGCACAACTGGAAAAATATAATAATGCCGAATTAATGTGGGTGCAAGAGGAACCACGCAATATGGGTGCATGGTATTACATTTGGAATTTATTGGGAAATAAAATTGCAAAAAAGGCAAGCCGCAAATCAAGTGCATCGCCTGCAACAGGTTTCGCAAAAATTCATGCGAAAGAACAACAAGAAATAGTAGAACAGGCGTTTGCCGAATAATTATTTAAACTTCATACATATAAATATGATAATCGAATTAAAAGTGCCAACAATAGGCGAGTCAATAAACGAGGTTACTTTAGCAAAGTGGCTGGTAAAAGATGGAGATGTTGTTGCCATCGACCAATCGCTTTGCGAATTTGAAAGCGATAAAGCAACATTGGAATTTCCAGCTGAAAAATCAGGTCGCGTTTCGATAAAGGTTGAAGAAGGTGCCGAATTAAAAATTGGCGATATTATTGCCACTTTAGATACAACAGTAACTGTTGAGGCAGCTCCCCCAAAAGTAGAGGCTCCTAAAATAGAAAAGCCTATTGAAAAACCTGTTGCTACAATCACACCCATTATTGAAAAACCTATTACGCCGTTAGCTGAGAATATTGCACGCGAAAATAATATTGATCTAGCAAAAATTGCTGGAACAGGCGCAGGTGGAAGAATTACAAAAGATGATGTGCTCGCATTTATTCAGCAAGGAGCAAGCGGTGCAGTAATAGTTGCAGCGTATCGAAACAAATCGCGCAATCAACGCGAAGAAAAAGTAAGTAAATTGCGCAAAACAATTGCTAAGCGTTTGGTGGGTGTAAAAAATGAAACGGCAATGCTCACCACTTTTAATGAAGTAGATATGAGCGCAATAATGGCTGTTCGCGAAAAGTTTAAAGTAGCGTTCGAAAAAAAACATGGCGTTGGCTTGGGCTTTATGAGTTTCTTTGTTAAAGCATGTTGCAATGCATTGCAGCAATTTCCTGCCGTAAATGCTTACTTTAATGAAGAAACTATTATTTACAACGATTTTTGCGACATTTCTATAGCCGTATCAACGCCAAAAGGGTTAGTAGTTCCCGTAGTACGAAATGCTGAAAGTTTGAGCATGGCCGAAGTTGAAGCCAAAATAAAAGAATTGGCCGTTAAAGGCCGTGACGGATTGTTATCGCTTGAAGAAATGCAGGGCGGCACATTTACCATTACTAATGGAGGCGTTTTTGGTTCACTCATGAGTACACCAATAATTAATGCGCCGCAAAGTGCAATTTTAGGCATGCATAAAATTCAAGATAGACCAATCGCATTGAATGGTCAAGTGGTAATTAAACCAATGATGTATTTAGCATTGAGTTACGACCATAGAATAATCGATGGTAAAGAATCGGTAAGTTTTCTGGCGCGCGTAAGAGAGCAATTAGAAAAACCTGAGCAATTATTATTTGGTATGGATGTAACAGAACTTTTACTCGAATTATAGTCGAATAAAATTAATATTTAATTAAACCGACAAATTATCTATTTTCAAATTATCCAATACTTTTAAGGTAAATTTGTGCTATTATTAAATAACTACACATGAAGTTTCAATCGATTTTATTTTTATTTGTTTTAATTAATTTGTCATGCGCAGCACAAACAAGTGAAACACCTACTGCTGGGTTTGGCGTTATGTTTTACAATCTTGAAAATTTGTTCGACACAATTAATGATCCCACTAAAGATGATGAAACTTTTTTACCGAATGCAGACCGCAAATGGGATGCAAAAAAATATGCTGCAAAACTTGAAAATCTTTCTAAAGTAATTGCAACAGGTGCAGACATGTTGCCAGCTATAGTTGGACTTTGCGAAGTTGAAAACGAAACAGTGGTAAAAGATTTAGCAAATACAAACAATCTTAAGTCCGCTAATTATGGATATGTACACTATAATTCACCTGATGAACGTGGAATTGATGTGGCATTGCTTTACAATAAGAATAAATTCAAGGTGAAATCATCAAAAGCAATTCACGTCACACTTCCCGGCGATACTATTGATTTTACGAGAGATATTTTATTGGTTTATGGTGAGTTAAACATCAATGGTAAAAAGGAAATGATTTATGTTTTTGTAAACCATTGGCCAAGCCGTTCTGAGGGAGAAGAAGTTAGCGCTCCAAAACGCGCTGCTGCAGCATTAACATTAAAACACGCTGTGGATTCACTTAATGCTAAATTCGAAAACCCCAATATCATTATCATGGGCGATTTTAATGATACACCTGTTGATAATAGCATTCAAAAAATATTAATGGCAAATGGTGTGGCAAATAGTTATGTTAACGAAAGCTTGGTAAACTTAATGACTAACATGCAAGCTATGGGTTTAGGTTCTTATAATTTTAGAGGTAACTGGCAAGCATTAGATCAAATAATTGTATCTGCTAGTTTATTAAACGGAAAATCGTTAGAAGTAAATACCGAATCAACATTATTTGTAAAGAAAGATTGGATGATGTACCACAACGATAAATATGGTGATTCTCCAGATAGAACATATGCTGGTATTAAATATATTGGTGGATACTCTGATCACCTTCCGGTGTTTGTTGATTTAACCCTAATTAATCAATAGACATTAACAAATCAATCAAACTATAAATTTAGTTGGGTTTAACCTGAATAGTAAACAATTGAAAAAGAGCATATTAGTGTCATAAAACATCTGATTTTATTACAATTTGTAAGATGTTACCACTACCAATGCTTATTCTGAGTTTGATGATTAAATAAGTTGAAAGCGCATTTATTGCACTTCAAATGCAATTAAGAATCCACCGCCGCCTGCGCCGCATAATTTTATAAATTCTTTACCAGATGTAAGTCCCGCATGCCAGCGTTCACGCATATGCGCAGGAATCGCAAATTCAAAATTGTTATACTGAAGCGCAGATAATTTTTGCAGTTGCATTATTAGTCCATCTTCATCAGCGGCTAACCATGATGCAATGCAATCATTTGAAATTTGAATGTATTGCTGAATTGTGTCGGCGAAATTTGCATTGAGCATACAATTGTTGAATGCAGTCACCATTTGCTGTGTAGATCTTGATGCGCCGCAATCGATGAGGTTCAACTTTAATTTCTTTAATTCGAAATTCGATTCAATAATATTTATCCCCTGAGGATGCACGTGTATTGCTTTATTTAAATAACACACTAACGGATCTAATCCACTGCTAGTTGCGTGGAAATAATTTTCCATAGCTGCTAGCTCCATTTTTAATGTTGCAAGTGTGTCAGGAATTTGTATTGCGTATTTATCAAATACAGCGGCTACAACAACACCTGAACTTCCAACTCCATAACCTATTGGCACATTAGAAACAAGATCTAAGCCATGCTGTAAATCATAACTAAATGAATTTACATTTAATTGTGTTTCAAAACCATTTTCAAATAACCAATTGCAAAATTTTATTAAATGTGGTTTGTAAGTACTTACTGATTCTGTATTAATCATCCACATAGCAGTATACGCGGGGTAAGGCACAGCTAAACCTTCGCCACCCGCAATTACAGCATATTCTCCAAAGAGCATGAGCTTTGATGGATATTTTTTTTGCATGCAATTAATCGTCGATTCTCAGTTGAGGTCCGCTGCCCATGCTATCGTAAATTATTTTCTTTTTTGTACAAAATTCCAACAATTCTTCTTGGATAAAATTGCGTACTTTTTTCTTTTCGAAATATGGATATAAGAGATGCACATTTGGGCCAGCATCGAGCGTAAAGCAAACTGGAATTTTAGTCTCCAAGCGAAACCTTCTCACACGTTCAATTATTTCAAGCGTTCCTGGTTTCATTAATATAAATGATGGATTGCTTGTCATCATTAACGCATGTAATTCTAAAGCCTCAATTTCAACAGTAGTGCAAAATAAATCCCAATCACCTTTAGTTAATGCACTAAGCAAATCTTTCATGCGCGCTTCAGCATTAACATATCGCTGCTTCGCCATTGAGTGGTTGTTCATTAATGCATGACCGGCGCGACTGCTAACAGCTTTTTCTTTTTCATTTACAATTAGAATGCTGTCTTGCAAATCGTTAAAATCGCTGCTGAATTTATTTGGATATTGAATGGCATATTTGTCATTTCCTGCTTTTACATGTGCAGATTTACCCCAAAGTGCAAAATCAGGATAAACACTTCTTGAAGCACTTCCGCTTCCCAAACGCGCGTAATGTGATGCTTTTTGGTAAAATTGTTCAGGTTTGTATTCTCGCTTATCTGTAATCATGTGTTGCGATAAAAGACAAAGCGAAAGCGCACTCATAGCCGACGCGCTGCTGGCTATTCCTGCTGAATGTGGAAAGCTGTTTTCTGAATTAATTGTTAAAGCATACTCATTTAAAAATGGCAGTTCATCAATAAGTGATGTTAAAAATGTTGCAATTTTTTCTGCAAACGGCTCATTTTTCTTGCCCTCAAATTTAAAGTCAAGTTCTATTCCTGTTTTCTTTTTTTTCTTTTTTAAAGCAAGCGAGGTGGTGGTATTGGCCTGACTAAGCGTTAGCGACAAAGAGGCGTTATTTGGTAATTGTGTGCCGTGTTTGCCCCAATATTTTATAAGTGCAATATTTGATGGGCTTTGCCAAGTTATGGTTGCAGTATTCATATGCTAAAATTAAGCATTAAAGGTACAAATTGGAAATTTTACATTTGGCGCTTCACTTTAGGTAAAAAAATGTTATAAAACCATATCGCTATAGCTAATAATTGTTGAATGACCTTTTGATTTAAAATAGGATACAATATCGGCAGGCTCCATGTTTGATGCAGCGAGCACAAAATCGCCACCCCATGCTCCCAGCGATTTTACCACGCCATTAAAATCAGCAAACCGAGCCGTTTTTACTTTCTCTTCTTGCAAAACATATTGCATTACCTCTTCGTGCTCATCCAGTAATTGCATAAAATCATTTAAATCATTACAAAAAAGTAACGCTTCCGATATTTCAGAAATGATTTCTATTTCATTTGCGAATTTTTTTGGGATATTGGTTTCGGATTGCAGAAAAGTTTCAACTGCTATTTTCGAATCCGCTTTTGTTCCTAAATGAACAAACATAAATTGCTCAGGTTGGGGTGGATTAAAATGGACTGAGTCAAACACGATACCTTCTTCATCTATTTTATAAAAAACAGGTTGCGATGTTTGCGCACAAGCGATATCGTATCCGCTGCCTTTAAATATTTCAGTATTTAATGCAAATGCATCGATTTTGGCATATTGTGCCAAGTTTGTCAAAAGTGTTGCACTGCTTCCCAATCCCCAATCGCTGCTAAATTCTAAATGATTGGTGATAATTGTTTTACCCGGAGTGCGCATAAAGCTATTTTGATTTTTTCTTACATGCAGTAGTATTTTCCGAAGTGTTTCATAAGTTTTATCATCTATATTTTTTATACTACCACGGAAAGGTTGTAAATCGTCTTTCGAAAATATTACTTCAGCCCAACAAACATTATTTACATCAAAACTTTGCCAGTGTATAACATTGTCGGCACTTGCTTCTTCAACTACATTCATTCGCTGTCCGAATTTAGTTGGCACTGCCAATGCCATAGCTCCTTTCAGGACTAAGTATTCACCACTAATCAGCAGTTTGCCGTGCGCATAGTATTCTTGCATATTGCAAAGATATAATCTAATTATAAATATCGGGTTTTAATTTGTAAATGATAGTAAGTAATCCGATTGGGTTCGCAATAGTGGAATTTAAATCGCGCCGAATATTTGAAAAAGAAAAATAAACACGAATATGATATACATCAAATAAAGAACAAAAAACACAAGTGATAAGATGTTTAAAAATAGGGCAAGTTGAACTTGATTCATCCCTGTATATTTTTCTGGGCTATCTAAAATTTGTTTTTTTGCTTTTTTTGCTTTTGTTATCCCAATAGGGGCTAAAAAAATTGCAGTAAAGGGTATTACTAAACTGATAATGCCAAGTATAAGTGCTGTATTGGTCTCTTTACTTACAATCGGCGCTGTAGTTGCAGTTATAGGTATAGTATCAGGTTGTATAATAGGCGAAATGGCTTGAATTAATGGATAGGTATCGGTTGCCGTTTCTTTATAGTACGATACTTCAGTTGTTGCATCATCGTTGGCATAGAAAATAGGTGCATTTGAAATTATTTCTTGGGAAGTAATACCTGAAACACCTTTGTGCTCATTCTTTTTTGCTTCAATTTGATTGAATGCTTCTTCAGTAACTGCTGTAAATGTATTTTGAACTTTAAAAGCCTTATTGCATGAACTTAGTAGTAAAAATGTGCAAATGAATGTTATCACTATTCGAATAGTTCGAAAAAATGTTTTCATAATTTGTTAAGGTAAAAAGGTTTACAAAATGTAAAACACTGGGTAAGTGTAATTGCACAAATAAAAGTAATACATGAAAATGAAAATTACAATATTATTGTTGTCGGTTAGCCTTTTTCACCAGCAAGCTTATCGGCTCTTAAATCGGCAAGATAAGCCCTTACATTGCTAAAAGAAACCGTTTTATCGGTAAAGTAAGTTGCAGCTAATTGTATTTCAAGATCGTTAGCACCAAAATGACGCAAAATATTGGTAAGGTGCATTTTCATATGACCTTTCTGAATGCCTGAAGTTACCAATGCTTTTATAGCTGAAAAATTTTGTGCCAAGCCTACTGATGCAATTATCTTCATCAATTCCTTTGCACTGGGATTACCCAATATTTCTAACGAGCGTTTGCTTAATGGATGCAATTTGGTTAACCCCCCAACAGTTCCAACTGCCAATGGTATTTCCAATGAGAAAATAAATTTGTTTCCTTTTATTTCGCAGCTCGATAAGCTTTCATATTTACCGTTTCTGCTCGCGTAGGCATGCCCACAGGCCTCTATGGCTCGAAAATCGTTTCCAGTAGCGAGAATAACAGCATCAATGCCGTTAAAAATACCTTTATTATGCGTTGTAGCACGATAAATGTCATGTTTTGCAATGCGAATTGCTGTGCTAAACTTACGTGCAAATTGCTGAGCGGTGGTATTTCCTTCATCAAAACTGCCGAGTTCATTTATGTTGCATTCTACCCAAACTTTTACAACACATTCAGGCGTGTAATTGCTTAAAATACTCATTACTACTTCAACGTTTTTTTCGGCTCCGTTAAATGCAGTATGCGATTTTATCTCCTCAATAATACAGTTAGCGAATTCTTCTAAAACGGAATTAATAAAATTGGCACCCATTGCATCAACTGTTTCAAATGTTGCTTTCAGTTGAAAATATTCTGGTTCTAAATGTGTGCAATCAATTAATTCAATGCTTTTTAATCCACCACCTCGTGCTTCCATGTTTTCGGTGAGGTGTTTTACATCAGCAACAAGCATTTCTCGTAATTCTTTGTTAAAAAATTCGAATAGTTTTTCACTATTACCTCGCCATAAAAAGTGCACATGTCCAACCTTGGTTGTTGAAATTACTTCAGCGTGAAACCCGCCACGTTCGCTCCAATATTTAGCTCCAGCACTTGCAGCAGCTACTACAGAGCTTTCTTCAATAACCATCGGCACAACATATGTTCTGCCATTAATTACAAAATTTGGAGCAACACCATAAGGCAAATAAAAATTGGTAAGTGTATTTTCAGAAATACCATCAAACACTTTTTGCATTTCTGCATTGGAATGCATATAACTCGAAAATTCCCGAGCAATATCCAATGGATTACTTGTAAGAAAGTGTTTCGCTAACCATGCGATTTTTTCTGTTTTACTAAGCTTCGAAAAACCTTTAATTTTTGCCATGTTTCAATTAGCTAATTAACAAATTAGCAAATAGTAATCATTATGGGAATTATATTTTAATCTAATAACCAATTTCTTTATTTCGTTGTCGTTCTAGTGACGAAAAAAATAGTGTTAATCAGCTAAATATCGCTATGTATCCGATAAGTGCTAGCCTGAAAAAACAGGCTTCTTTTATCTAACCTTCAAATACGCAGCACACAAAGCTAATCCTTCCCTTTGACTTTCAATATATGTTTTCAACGCTTTATAGTCTTCTTGTGCAGGTTTTAGGAATGCCGAACCTTGCCCGTAAACACTATTAAGTCTAATTTTTTGCATACAGTAATAGCCATCCAAAAAGTTGCCAATTCCCCCGCTAATAATTATTTCGCCACATTTTCTTTCATCGCCTAATTCGGTAACAGCTATGTTCACAAAATCTGTCATTTCTACTGCTGTATGACCTATATACGCTAAATCTTTATATAAGGATGCATGCACTTCATTAGACCTTAACAATTCTAACCGAGAAAAGTTGGTACCGCCATACGCACCAAAGTCTAACGCTGCAATTGGCAGCCTTAATAAAGCCTTAATGCTCTCAGGACCCATTCCTTGGCCTACTTCTTTCACAATAACTTGATAATCAACAAGTTCTAATAATTGGTGTATGGTTTCAAGTGGTGGTTTGATGAAATGGTCGCCTTCGGGTTGGAGCCATTCTTGGAAAGGGTTCACGTGGATTATCAAGCCATTTGCGCGTAGTTTGGCAACAAGGTTATGAATCTTGTCAACCTCACCGTTATCGATTAAGGTTTCTATTTGAGCAATCCCAAGATTGGCGAAAAAAGGTTGCGCATCACCAATAATAGGCCTAAGATTAAAATCTTCAAAATAAATGTCGTCATCTAGTAATCGCCGGCAACTGCCTAAGCCCATTCCCATGCCAAATTCATTGCATGCTTGGGCTAAATTTCTATTTATACGACCAGCTTGATCGGTACCACCCGTCATGCTGCTTATCCACATTGGCGTTTGTAACACCTTTCCAAGAAAGTTATGTGCAGCAGCTTTATTGCCCGAATGTCCTTGCAGCAAAGGTTCGTAATAAAATCGAGTGTCGTTTTGCAAAGCAGATGTCTGGCTCTCAAATGCCATTTCAATATGGTCTTTCTTACGAGATGCAGAATTCGGATCGTTCAAGGTTACTTAATTGAAAGGCAAAGTTACAACTTAGAAAACATTCAACTAAAAGCACTCCTAAATTCAACAACAACCTTCATTTAAACTCATCTCTAATAGATTTTCATTGGGCCGATGCTTGGTTAGCCAATTTTCGGCTACGCAGTTATCAAATGGGTAAATTGGTGCATGAATTCATGGCTACATTTGCCTAGCATTACATTAATTTTGCAAATAATGAAATTTTCAGCATATCCATACGTAAGGCCTGATGTTGAGCAAATGAAGATTGATTTCAAGGCTTTGTTAAATAATTTTACGAATGCAAGCAGCGCTGCGGACCAATTTGCTGCAATGTATACAATTAATACACTTAGAAGCGGTTTTGATACCATGTATCAGATTTGTGCTATCCGACATTCTATTGATACACGAGATACCTTTTATGCGCATGAACAGGAATTTTTTGATGAGAATTCACCGTCGGTCGAAGAGTTGTCAAGTATATATTATCGCGCATTAATAAACGCAACTTTCAGGGCCGACATAGCAGCGCGATTTGGGAAACAGTTATTTAGAATTGCTGAGATGCAACTACAAGCTTTTAAACCTGAAATAATTGAGGATTTAATTGTTGAAAATAAATTAAGTACCGAATATCAGGAATTAATTGCAAGTGCCGCAATTCCGTTTGATGGTGCAGAAAAAACGCTTGCCGAAATGGTGCCTTATTTGCGTTCAACCGATAGAAGTATTCGCGAGCGTGCAGCAAATTCGAGATGGCAATTTTTTACTGATAATGAATCTGCGCTGGATCGAATATTTGACGATTTGGTTAAAACGAGACATCGAATTGCGATTAAATTGGGTTTCGAAAATTTTGTGCCGGTTGGTTATTTACGTATGATGCGCAGCGATTATAATGCGCAAATGGTTAAGGGATTTCGCGACCAAGTGCACCGACAAATTGTGCCTATGGCAACGGCTTTAAAACAAAAGCAGGCGCAGCGATTGGGTTTGACTGCATTAAAATATTATGACGAGCCATTATCATTTAAAAATGGAAATGCCACACCCAAAGGAACGCCTGAATGGATTATCGAAAACGGAAAAAATATGTATGCGGAATTATCTCCTGAAACTTCCAATTTTTTTAATTTCATGTTAGATAATGAGTTGATGGATTTAGTTGCTAAAAAGGGTAAGGCAGGTGGTGGATATTGCACCTATATATCAGACTTTAAAGCACCATTTATTTTTTCCAACTTTAATGGAACCAGTGCCGATATTGATGTACTAACACATGAAGTTGGTCATGCATTTCAAGTGTATATGAGCCGCGAGTTTGAAATAGCAGAATATTATTGGCCAACCAGCGATGCCGCAGAAATTCACAGCATGAGCATGGAATATTTTGCATATCCATGGATGGATAATTTTTTTAAGGGTGAAGCAGATAAATATCGCTTTACGCACTTAGTTGATTCCCTACTATTTTTGCCTTATGGTGTTGCTGTTGATGAATTTCAACATAGCATTTATGAGCATCCAAACTGGACACCTTCAGAACGTAAATCTACCTGGAGTAACATTGAAAAAAAATATCAACCTTATAAAGATTACGACGGCAATAAATTTTTAATGCAAGGTGGTTTCTGGCAAACACAAGCTCATATTTATCAATCGCCTTTTTATTATATCGATTATACTTTAGCTCAAATTTGCGCATTTCAGTTTTGGCTGAAAGCCCAGCACAACAACCAGGCTGCCTTTAACGATTATGTTCGATTATGCAAAGCAGGAGGCAGCAAATCGTTTCTAGAGTTGGTTGAATATGCCGGATTGCAATCTCCATTTCAGGAAGATACCGTATCTAGAATTGTTGAACAAATTAATAATTATTTAAGTGGTGTGGATGATGCGAAATTGAATTGATTTAAATTAATATTCAAGGGCTCTTTGAAAATTAATTTTCATAAAGGTGTCACCATTTTGGAAGTTCAACCGCACATTAATCCCGGCTGTTTAATTGGTACATCCCCAAACTAGCACATCAGCACATCAATCCCCCTCCGCAGTATTCAACCTAAAACCATTCCCATGAATATTTACAATTTCTAATGTTGGGTCCTCTTTAAGGTATTTACGGAGTTTAGTTACAAATACGTCCATGCTGCGAGCAGTAAAATAATCATCGCGACCCCAAATTTGTTTGAGTGCTTCTTCGCGATAAACGATATCATTTACTTTAAGGCAGAATAATCGCAACAATTCAGCTTCTTTCGGCGATAATTTTGCATCGCTAGTTCCGCTTTTTAATATTCTAGTTTTGTAATTGAAATGATAGTTTCCAATATCAAATTCTTTTTGCTGATTGTTGGCGCGCAGTTTTCCACCCCGTTTTAAAATAGCAGCAATTCTGTATAATAATTCTTCGCTGTTAAATGGTTTGGTAATATAATCATCTGCCCCAACTTTAAAACCTTCTAACACATCGTCTTGCAATGTTTTAGCGGTTAGAAAAATAACGGGCATTTCTGGATTTATTTTTTTTATTTGCGCAGCTAATGTGAAGCCATCTTTCTTGGGCATCATTACATCCAATACAACCAAATTAAATTCTTCTTTAAAAAACAGGTCTTCGCCTTTCTCTCCATCAGTGGCTAAACGAACATCGTAGCCGCTCATTGTTAAGTAGTCTTTTAATACGGCTCCGAAATTCGGATCGTCTTCAACTAATAGAATTTTTGTTTTGAGTTCTTCCATAAAATAATTTTAACTAGGTGATTGGTAAAAATAATTTGAATTGACTTCCTTTTTTGAGTTGACTTTTTACATCTATTGTACCATGATGCGCTTCTATAATTGCTTTAACATAAGTTAAGCCTAATCCAAAACCTTTTATATTATGCACATTGCCTGTAGGCACACGATAAAATTTTTCGAATATCATTTTTATATCTTCATTATTCATTCCGATACCATGATCTTCAACAGTTATATAAATTCCTTTATTGTCGCTTTCGGTCGAAATTTTAATTGATGGTTTTTCAGGTGAATACTTATTGGCGTTATCGAGCAAGTTGCTGATAACATTGTTTAAATGCACTTCATCGCCGGTAATTTCGTAACGTTCTGCTGCAAGTTCCATTTCAATTTGTCCACCTTTCTCTTCAATTTGTAGGTTGATGTTTTCTACTGCACGATAAATAATGTCGTGAATATCGATGTCGTCCTTACTTAAACTAATTTCATTTTTATCTAATAACGCCATTTGCAACACTTTTTCAACCTGACTATTCATGCGTTTATTTTCTTCCTTAATGATATGTGTATAATGTTTAATTTTATTTTCATCTTTTAATATCATGGGATTATTAACCGCATCAACAGCTAATGAAATAGTGGCTAGTGGTGTTTTAAATTCATGTGTCATGTTGTTGATGAAATCATTTTTTATCTCTGACAATTTTTTCTGCCTCAATAAAATTACAACAGTATAATAAAAAACCCCAATAATAATTGAAGTAAATATCAACGAGCCAATTAGCAACGACCATATACTACTTAGAATAAAGCTTTGCTGATGTGGAAAATTTACGAGTAAAACGTCGTTGTTAAAAAACATGTCGTCGGGAAATAAACTCACCTTATGTGTTGTAGCGGCCAATTCATTTATGGCTGCTTTAGAATCGGCATTTGTGATAAAAAATTCATTGTCCATCAAAACACCAAAATTAAAATCTGTGGTGATGCCTCTATTGTCAAGTTCGTGATAAAGTGTATTTTTTAAGAACACGGTGTCAATTGTTTGTTCTGGTTTAATACCTCTTTGCATCATTTGAAACATCATTTGTTCCATTGCTTTTTTAATGCGTTTGGAATTAATGCGCAGTTGGCGGTCAATGTCGGTTAAAATATCTCCAATTAACGCATCGTTTGCAGCTGCATCTCCTTTATATTCCAATGGTTCTAGAATCATGGTTGGCCTATCGCTACCTGGCGCCATTGGTGTTATCTCGTGTCCAAAAGGTTCCAATGGCTTTACATCGGCTCTAAAATAATCGATTCCTGATGCCTTGGCCGATTCCAATGCAATGGCCATCATGCTATCGCTCATTAAACCATCGTAAATAGCTAGTGAGTCAGAACTAGAACCAGTACTCCAATAAGTGGAATCTGAGAAAAACAAGTTCATTTGACTGCTCAACATAGAAGCTGCTATATTAGTCTCAACCTTATCTGCAACCTTATTGAGTGCCTCATTAACATGAAAACTAAATACTTGCTCTTTTTGGGCAATAGTGCTTCTAATCCAATAAAACTGAACTAAAATGATCCCCAGCAATGCCGCGCTCATTAATACTACTATCAACCAAATTCGGTTTTTTAACATTGCTACAAATTTACAAGTGTTAAAATCGGTGTTAAAGGGGTTTAACGCAACATTAACATCTTTTAATTTACATTTAACTACTTTGCTTTGGCAATCAAGCTAAATTTGTCATGTGTTAGTCATAACAAGGCTTTTAGCTTAACCATAAATATTCTAATCGTTTAAAATATGAAAGGGTTCCTTATAATATTTTTCACACTAGTGCTTACATCAATGCAATTTAATGCATCTGCGCAGCAACCAGAAACGCCAATACGTATCAAAATTGATGCTAATGTAGACGGAAAGCAGGTAAATATTGATACAAATATTAATGCGCTCGACGATTTTAATATAGATGCCTTTCTTAAAGATTTAGGTATCGAGAACGAGTTGAATCAACTAAACATCGATATTAATTCAGGTTTTCATTTTGATTGGCATGAACAAGCCTTTGATGATATGATGGGTGAACTCCGCAGTATTGAAATGCCTGAATTTAAAATGGAACAGCTAGAGGATTTAAAGTTTATTACGCCTAATAAAGCGGTTTTAGGCGTTTACACTGAAAAGGAGCTTGACGGAGCAAGAATTACAGGTTTGGTTAATGGTGGTGCAGCAGCTAATGCAGGATTAATTGAAGGTGATATTATAACTGGAATTGATCATCGCACAATCGAATCTCCTTCAAACTTGAGCGAAGTAATTAGTTTGTATGAGCCAGGTGCAAAAGTTAAGGTTACTTATTTTCGTGATGGGAAATCAGCCACAACTGATATTGTGCTAAAAGAAAATACTACTAAAATTGATAATTGGGCCGTTAATATTGATTCATTTAATACAAAGCTTGAAAACTTTAATCCAGAACAATTATTCGAAATGAATACACCTACTCGTGGATTTTTAGGTGTTTATTTAGATGATGAAAACGATAAGGTTGTAATTACCAGTTTATCTCCTGATGGTCCCGCAGCAAAAGCAGGTTTACTAGAAGGTGATATTATTAGAGAAGTAAACGGAAAAAAAATTGGTGACTATGATGAATTAATGGATTTTATGAATGGAACTGTTCCTGGTGATAAAATAAAAATTACTTATGAGAGAAATGGTAAAATAAATAAAACAGAAGTTGAGTTAAGTGAAGTAAAAAATCGCATGAATTTTTTCAAAAATGATGATGAAGGCGCTGCGCCGCGTATTCAATTCGAACATGCAGAGCCAATGCCACCAGGCAATGCATACAGTTATAGTTCGGTCGACGGGAAAAGAAATGTTACTATTCGCATTACTTCAATTAAAGAAAATGAAGCGCCAAAAACAAATGAAAAAGAGCCGTTAAATGAGTTGCATCCTCTAATGGAACCACGCACTTTAAATGTTTATTCTAATCCGAGCGACGGAACGTTTAATATAAAATTTAATCTCAATGAAGCAGGCGATACTAAGATTTCTGTAACAGATATTAATGGTGCAATTGTTTATGAAGAAACAATTAAGAATTTTAGTGGAGCCTATGATAAAACTGTTTCCTTATTGGACGCACCAAAAGGTACTTATTTTGTTAAAGTAACACAAAATGGATATTCGGGAACTAAGACCGTAATCTTGCAATAGTTTTTTTTATTTCATTTTTTCGGCCGACTATAATGTCGGCTTTTTTTATGTAAATACTAAAAAGTTGAAAACTGCAGTCAACCGTAATTTCCTAATTATTTATTTTCAATTTTGTAACTCGACTGTGTAAACCCAGAATAAGCAATAGAAGTTGTAACATCATATAATTGGCAATAAAAATCAGATTTTTCACACTAATAACATGCTCTTTTCAAATTGTTTGCTACTCAGGTTAAACCCAACTAATTAATAGTTTGGTTGATTTGCTAATGACTTTTGGTTAATTTGGGAAAAATGCACAACAAAAAGAGGATATGTGTAAAAGCGGTTAACGATATTTTAAAAAACCATTAAATTCGCTTTACAATAAACCAAAATCTATGAACAAAACCTTTTACACCCTTCTCTGTTGTATGTTTCTGGCTACAGCAGCTTACTCCCAAACACAAATTAGAGGAAATGTATCCGACCTTGAAGGTGGTGCATTACCAGGTGCAACTATTGTTGAAAAAGGTTCCACCAACGGCACAGTTACCGATGCTACAGGAGAATTTTTATTGACATTAAAAAAAGTGCCTGCAACCTTAGTATTTACTTATGTAGGTTATGCCTCTCAAGAAATTGAGGTTAGTGCACAAACAACTTTGCGCGTTTTATTAGAAGCTGAGTCGTACAATCTTGGAGGTGTTGAAGTTGTTGGTTCGCGCAGTTTGAATCGCTCGGCTACTGAAAGCATGGTGCCTGTAGATTTAATTGATGTTGCTGCAATAACTGCTGCAAACGGACAATTAGATGTTAACCAGTTGTTGCAATATGTTGCCCCGTCGTTTAACTCGAACAGGCAGAGTGGTTCAGATGGTGCCGACCATATTGACCCGGCAACTTTGCGTGGCTTAGGTCCAGACCAAACTTTAGTTTTAGTTAATGGTAAACGTTATCACCAAAGTTCACTGATTAATATTTTCGGAACGCGCGGTCGCGGAAATACAGGGACAGATTTAAACACCATTCCTGCAGCAGCTATTCAACGCATCGAAATTTTACGTGACGGTGCATCTGCACAATATGGTTCTGATGCAATTGCAGGTGTAATAAATATTGTTTTAAAGGAAAGCGTTAATGAATTTTCTGGCAATGTAAATACCGGCGCTCACCTGGCTCAATATAATTTTGATGATGGTTCACTCGATGGACAAAATTTACAATTAAATGGTAACTATGGTTTTAAAATCGGCGAATCAGGATTTATTAATGTAACAGCCGATTACCACTATCGCGGTCATACCAATCGCGCCGAATTTACTGGCGATTTTCCTGATAATACGGATGTACGCAATCAATTTGGTGATGCTGAAGTTACTGATTTTACTGCTTGGTTTAATATGAAAATTCCATTAAACGGTAAAACGCATTTTTATGCATTTGGCGGAACAAATAGCAGAGATGTTGAATCTTATGCCTACACCCGTGCAGGAGATGAAAATAGAAATATTACCGATATTTATCCAAATGGATTCGACCCAATTATTGCATCTGTTGTTAGTGACCATTCCATTTCTACTGGTATTCGTGGCGATTTAAATGGTTGGGATGTAGATTTTAATACAACAATGGGAAAAAATGTATTACACTATTATGGTCGCAATACTTTAAATGCTTCTTTGGGTTCTGCATCGCCAACAGAATTTGATGATGGTGGATTTTCATTAGCGCAAACTACAACAAGTCTCGATTTTTCACGCTATTTCGATAACGTTTTAAATGGATTAAATATAGCTTACGGAACGGAATATAGAATTGATAACTACAATATTTTTGCAGGTGAAGATGCATCGTGGAAAAACTATGGTGCATTATTTATTGTTGATGGCGACACTTCAACGCGTCCTGGTGGAGCTCAAGGCTTTCCTGGTTTTCAGCCTTCTGATGTAACCAATGAGTTTAGGTCTAACATCGGTGTTTATCTTGATGTTGAAGCAGATATAACCGAAAAATTTGCATTAAGTGGTGCGTTGCGTTTTGAAGATTATTCCGATTTTGGAAATACCTTAAACGGAAAACTTGCTATGCGCTTGGCCCTAAATAAAAATTATGCATTGCGTGGTTCTGTAAGCACAGGTTTTAGAGCGCCGTCATTAGCACAAATTTATTTCTCATCTACCTATACTACAGTTGAAGGTGCTCAAATTATTGATGAAGTTATTGCTGATAATAAAAGTGTAATTGCGCGTGAATTAGGCATTCCTGCATTAACAGAAGAAAAAAGTTTAAATGCTAGTTTTGGAATTACCGCAAAACCAACTTCGTCATTATCCTTTACATTAGATGGTTACTATGTAACTATTACCGACCGTATAGTATTAACCGACGGATTTGGAACAGATGATGATGTTATTGGCTCGGTGCTCGAACAATTAAATGTTGGTTATGCCAGATTCTTTACAAATGCAGTTGATACCAAAACAATGGGTTTAGATGCTATTATTGCTTATAAAATGTATTTGAATGATAATACATTAACTTTCACTTATGCTGGTAACTTCAACAAGATGGAAGTAACTGCAATTAATACAGATAGTATGCTTGCTGGAAAAGAAGATAATTATTTCAGCGATCGTGAAGAGTTTTTCTTATTGGCAAGTGCACCTCCAGTAAAAATGCATTTGAATATTGAATATGCCACTCAAAAATTAAACCTTAATTTGCGTATGAATTATTTCGGCGAAATTACTTTAATCAACTACAGTGGATTGGAATATACTTATCCAGCTAGCAACACTATTGATGCAAGTATTGGATACGATTTAACCGATAATATGCATTTAACTGTTGGTGGAGCAAACTTGCTAAATACCTATCCTGCACCAACCGACCCTTACGAAACCGAAACTGGTGGAGCTTGGGATGCAGTGCAAATGGGCTTTGGAGGAACATTTTTGTTCACAAAACTTGGATTTAAATTCTAAAATTTACACCCAATAAGTGTTTGCGCCTCTGTTGTAAGACAGGGGCGCTTTTGGTTTACCCGAATTAATCAATAGACAGTAGTAAATCAATCAAACTATTGATTTAATTGCGTTTAACCTGAATAGCAAACAATTTGAAAGAGCATGTTATTGTCATGAAACATCTTATTTTATTACAAGGTATAAGACGTTGCGACTTTCATTGCTTATTCTGGGTTTAATTGGCGTCAGATATGCCCCGAAACCATCGTTGCCATTGTATTTACTTCGAGTTCGATAAAAACTTATCCTTTGTCAAACTTTATCTATAATGATTCTGTTGTTACATTTGCATTACTTAAAGAAAAACTATGAGCAATTTTATTGTTAGTATATACACAGAGGCTACACCTAATCCCGATTCACTCAAGTTTGTGATGAATAAAATGCTGCTAACTGGGAGCAGTGTAGATTTTGAACGTGGTGATGAAGTTGCCTATGCGCCATTGGCAGAGGCTTTGTTTAATGAATATGCCTATATAAAAGGCGTGTTTATTATGAATAACTTCGTAACTGTGCGCAAGGAAGCTGACGCTGACTGGTTCGAGGTAAAATCAATAATCAGCGATTTTATTAAAACGTATGTTAGCGAAGGAAAAACCATTGTTGGTGAAATTCCTGAAATAGATAACATCAGCGGCGAAACTGACGGCGATGCCATTGTTGCGAAAATTAAGCAAATGCTTGACCAATACGTGAAGCCTGCAGTTGAAATGGATGGCGGTGCTATTCAGTTTAAATCGTTTGACAACGGAATTGTAACACTTGTAATGCAAGGTTCTTGCAGTGGATGCCCGTCGTCTACAGTAACACTTAAATCTGGAATTGAAGGTTTGCTTCGCAGAATGGTTCCTGAAGTAAAAGAAGTAGTTGCCGAAAGTGTAGAAATGTAATTTTTTATTTATTGCTTTATAAATTTTGCAGTTTTAATTCCTTTTTTTGTGACGAAGGAAATGATATAACTGCCCGAATTTAGTGCTTCTAAATTTAATTTAAATGTATTTAATCCGGCATTTTGCGTAACAGTGAAATGCCGGATTCTTTTTCCGGAAACGTCGTTAATTTGGACTGTAAATGTTTGTTGTTGAAATAAACTATACTGAACGGTTAATATCGTTGATACTGGATTAGGATACAATCCTAATAAAACTAAATCAGCAAAGTTTATTATTTGAGTTGCAGTATCAGGAGCGGCTGGACAAGCAGGCGCCAGCGCAACAATTTTATTTTCAGCGCGAACGGTTGCTGAATCAGCATGGTAAAGCCAATTATTTCCATTTAATATCATCCACCCATCATCGTAGTAATAATTAGTATCTATGGTATTTATATTGTTGATGAAATAGTAATCGCCTTGAGTTTTTTCTTTAGTTACATCCAACATTAAAAATCCGCGATGCTCAATATCAATAAATTTAATATGCTCATTCATTAATTGAATTGCATCTTCGGCCCAGCCTAATTCTAAACTTGGTGATGTAACACTTGGGCCTACAAATTCTACTGCAGCACTTCCAGTATAAGATCCCGCATCATAAGCAGGCGTGGCAACATCATTTGCCCAACTCGAATGAATATCTCCGGTTAAAATAACTTTATTATTAGCAATGCTATCTCGCAAAAATTGAAGTAGTGCCTCTTGGTCATTAGGATAGCCATCCCATTGATCATCATTAATTGGAATACCAAGCGCCGTTAGTGGTGAAACCATAACTTGTTGTCCAATTATTTTCCATTGCGCTGTTGAATTACTTAATCCATCAAATAACCAATTGCGTTGAGCTAAACTAATAATATGTCGAGAAGTATCATCAAAATTAAAAGCGAAGTAATCAAGTTGTTTAGTGCGATAATCTACTCTCGTATCTAATACAAATAAATCAATTAAATTGCCCATATTAAATGAACGATAAGTGCGAAATGGGTCAAGTGTATCAGCACTTTTGTTAACTGGCATCCAGTCGAAATACGCTTCTTCGGCAGCAAGCACCCTTTCATGCCAATCGCCTTCAATTAATGGCTGATGGTTTTCTGCGCCATCGTTATAGGCGTCATCTGCAAATTCATGGTCGTCCCATAAACAAATAAATGGAAAATTTTGATGCAATACACGTAACTGATTATCAAGTTTATACTGCGAATGTCGTGTCCTGTAATCACTAATTGAAAGTATTTCTCCGTCGGGTTCGTATGGTCTGTCTACAGCATTATTATAGCCATATCCTTCAGTTGAATACTCATAAATATAATCGCCCAAAAAAATTACGGCATCAAAATCGTTTCGGCGAGTAATAATATCATACACGTTAAAATATCCTGCATTTAAACTTGCACAAGAAATAATGGCAAATCGCATGCTATCTATATCACCTTCAGGCAATGTTTTAGTTCTACCAGTAAGTGAATGATAGCCAGCGTAGGTAAATTGATAATAATACCATGTATTCGCATTTAAATCACTTACTTCAGCGTGTATGCAAAAATCATTTTCTGTATTAGTTACTTGTGTTCCCGAAGCAACAACATCGGTAAATAAAGTATCGGTTGCAACCCGCCATTCAACCAAAGGATTTTCAACAGAATCTATGGTGATTCTTGTCCATAGCAAAACACCATTTTGTGTTGGGTCGCCTGATGCTATACCGTGGTAAAATGGAGCGAGTGCGGTATCAGCCTCACATCTTATTTTGTAACTATTTTGAGTAGATGCTAATTGTGTGAAAATTACCATCAAAAGTAATAGGGTGATTTTTTTCATTTCTCGTTAAAAAATGTTGCTATCGTTTGCTCATTAATATTGCGATAATTAAATTGTTGTTTTAGTTTGCCATTATCTGATAAATAGATGCTTGGAACAGAAGGTCCAGCAATTTGAAAAAACGGACGCATAGGCATAAATGTGTAATTAAAATGTTTGGCGGTGCTTTTTTCCCAAAATTCAGGTAGGTCATTAACATCTCCCATCAAAACAAATAAAATGTTGCCATCTAAATTTTGATTCTTGGCAATAATTGAAATCTTTGTTGCAGATTGAATACAGTAATTACATTTTAAACTTAAAAAACAAATTAACTTCTTTCCTTCATTTGCGCCTGCCGCTTGAAGTGTAGTATCGTTGTTCATTCGTTTGCTGGCAATAGCAAGTGCGTCGTCAGCAACTTGTTCAAACTGAATCATAAAATCGGGAGGTGAAATTATTGCAGGAAATACAATGGCAAAACTTATTATAAACAATCTAATATTAGCTGTTTGAGGTAATGTGAAACCTGTATTTTTATAGGCAAGCAACAATAATGCTGCTAATACAATGTTTTTAATTAATGATGAAAGTGGCGATAGTTGAATTATTTCGCCAAAACAATGACAGTTTTCTGTTTTGCCTTGAACAATTTGAATAGCAAGAAAAATAGAAAATAAAATTAATACACCTAATGTTATTTTTTTTATAATATCGAAATTTATATTGGTAACTAATAAGAAGCCCAGTATAAATTCGCTGCTAATAATTAAGCGTGCAACAATAGAAGATGCAGGTAAGCCGAACCATTGTAAGCTAAAAATATATATTTCAAAAGCATCTATCCCAATAAGTTTAAATATGGCGGAGGCAATAAAAACAGCGCCAATTAAGATGCGTAAAGTGTGTAAAATATATTTGTTTGCTATGCCCTTCATATTTAATATGGTTCGCAATCTACAGTTTTAGTAATGCCAAATTCAGTAGTTTCAGAATCAAAAGCATCGCAAGTTGTTTTTGGATCGCGACCTTCACCTACTAAGTTAAATGTAGTGTCAATGCCCATTACATCTTGATAGCAGTTACAGCTATATTCTTTATCGCAACCCATTAAGCTAGTGAGCAATAAGAGCATAGCAGTAAGTGTATAAATTAATTGAGCTCGCCTTTTCATTACATAAAGATACATTTTAACGCAGATTAATCAATAGACATGAGTAAATCAACCAAACTGTTGATTTAGTTTGGTTTAACCTGAATAGCAAATAATTTAAAAAGCGCATGTAATTGGCTTGAGATAGCTGATTTTATTACAAAATGTAAGATGTTTTGAATTGCATTGCTTATTCTGGGTTTTATATAAGGCAATCTTTTTATGTAATAAATAATTTTAGGTTACTTGTTGGCTAATTGTCCGCACGCTGCATCAATATCTTTACCTCTGCTGCGGCGCACTTTGGCAACAACGCGATGTGTTTCAAGATAAGCGATGAATTTTTCACGTTGTATTTCTTTCGATTTGTGGAAGTCGGCTTCTTTTATGGTATTGTATTCTATTATATTAACTCGGGCAGGCACTCGACTGCACAATGCCACCAAGTTTTTTGCGTCATCCATGCTTTCGTTAATGCCATCGAACAAAATGTATTCAAATGTTATTCGGTTTTCGGTTTTTTCGTAGAAATAATTTAGTGCTTTCACTAATTCACCAAGGTTATTGGAATCGTTTATAGGCATTAACTTACTGCGTTTAATATCATCTGCAGCGTGTAAAGACAATGCTAAATTAAATTTCACCTTATCATCAGCAAGCTTGCGAATCATTTTCGCCAATCCAGCGGTAGAAACGGTAATACGTTTTGCCGAAATATGCAATCCTTCTTCTGAAGTAATTTTTTCGATACCTGCTAGCACATTATTATAGTTGAGTAATGGCTCACCCATTCCCATAAATACAATATTGGTTAAAGGTTGTTTATGATGTTCAAGAGCCGATTTATTAAGTAAAACAACCTGATCGTAAATTTCGTAAGGTTCAAGGTTGCGTTTTACTTTCATAAAACCAGTAGCACAAAAAGTACAACCCAAATTACAACCAACTTGGCTCGACACACAAGCAGTCATCCTGTTTTCGGCAGGAATGAGCACTCCTTCCACCAAGTGACCATCATGGAGCATAAAACGACATTTAATTGTGCCATCTGTGCTTTTTTGCTGAAAGTCAATAGTTAGCGGATTGATGGAAAATTTCTCTTCAAGCAAAATTCTGAGTGGTTTCGACAAATTGCTCATCTCCTCAAAATGCATTGCACTTTTTTTCCATAGCCATTCATAAACTTGTTTGGCGCGAAACCCAGGCTCCCCCATTTCTATGAAAAATTTAGTTAATTGCTCAAGTGATAGGTCGCGAATCGATATTTTTTCTGAAGCCTGCATTGCGACAAAGTTAACGCTTAAATAGAGGTAAAGGGCTTTTTTGACTGCTGAGACGCAAAATCTAGGTTGAAAAAGTTAAATAGCTATTTTTTAAACCGCTAAAAGGCTATAATTTTGAAATATCGTCCAAAAAGCAGAACTTCATCCTCTATTTCAAGGATTTCAGGTATGATAAGAAAATTCACACTCATTTTATGTTGTTTTGCAGCCTTTGGTGTGCAAGCACAGGATATCCATTTTTCGCAATTTTTTTCATCACCCTTGAACCTAAATCCTGCGTTAACAGGCGCTTTTAATGGCAATATCCGCGGAATTGTGAACTATCGGAATCAATGGAATTCGTTTGCGCCGTTTAATACATTTGCATCTAGCGTAGATGCCAATTTTGGGAGCTCATTTTTGAAAAATGATTTAATGGGAATTGGTGTAAATGCCTATTCTGATGTTGCAGGAGATACAAAATACAGCAGTACACAAGTAAATTTAACTTTAGCCTATATTAAAACTTTGGGCGACAGATATCATAGAAGTTATTTATCCGCTGGGTTTCAGGGTGGTTATGCTCAAAAAAGTGTAGATTATTTGGCTATGACTTTTGCTAGTCAATACGATGGTGTTTATTACGACCCAACATTGGCAACTGGCGAGGCGTTGGGTTTTGAAAGCAAAGGGTATCTCGATTTATCTGCCGGTTTAATGTGGTATTTGGTGCCGCGAGAAGATAAGTTTAGTATGTATTTGGGTGGTTCTATGTATCATTTAAATGAGCCAAATCAAGCCATTGGTTCTACAACTGATCAGTTATACATACGCACTTCGGGCCATGCCGGTGCGCAAATTCCAGTTGGTGAAATGACTTCACTCGTGCCAGCAGTAATGGTTGTTTTTCAAGGGCCGTATAGAGAATATTTCGGTGGAACAAATTTGAAATTTTATTTACAAGGAATGAAATGGAGTTCAACAGCTATATCTTTTGGAATTTGGCAAAGGGTAGTTGGCGATATCGAAGGTGGTGTTAAAGCCGAATCTAGTGTTGTTGCAGCAAGGCTCGATTACGAAAAAATAAGTTTAGGATTAAGCTATGATGTAAATATTTCTTCATTAAATGAAGCAAGTAAAAACAATGGTGGCCCTGAAATTTCGTTAACTTATATTTCAAGCCTGCCTCAAAAAGCAAGGAAAATACCTTGTCCTAAATTTTAATTCTGCCAGTAGTAAGCAGTAAATGTAACTGCCCGTTTAAACCCAAATTAAACAATAGAAGTATTGCCATTTTGTATTTTATAGTAGAATTTAATATTTCAAGATATTACCATGGTGTTTTCAATTTATTTTTAATTAGGTTAAACCCAACTAAATGTTGATTTACTTTTTTCAATAATTAGGTTGGGTTAAAGCAATATCATCAAATATTTATGTATAAACCAGTGCTATTTATATTGTTATTCGGATGTATCATCGCCGCTAACTGTCAATCACCCCAACTTGATTTACATTTGTGCAAACTTCAAACAGGTGTATTTATTAAAAAAGAATTTAATTTAATTAACGGAGATACTGTTTATAAAAAATTTGAAAAATACCTTACTACATTTGAAGGCAACGATTCGGTTTTATATCTAGAGTCGTTTAATGCCAATAAAAGCTGGACCTTATTGAGATATATTGTTAAAGGAAAAGAACGCGCAGCTGCCGGATGGCAGTCAGAGTTTGATATTAATGGCTACAAATTAATTGACAGGTATTGTGATATAAAAGCAGGGGACTGCAATTTGGTTAAAAAGTTTTCATATTATCCAAACGGTAATATGATGGCGGCGCTTTCCTATTACAATCGTAAATTAAACGGAAACAGTTATTTTTATCATAACGATGGCAGGTTGAAAAATAGCATTGAATATAATAAGGGAGAACTGTGGAATATTAATGCTTACTACGACCAAAATGGAAATATATTAGACCAAGGCACAATTTGCGATGGAACTGGAATGGTTTACGTATATGCATCTACAGGCAAATTAATTAGCATGCGTTGGTATACAGCTGGTAAAAAAGTAAAGTAGGCGTGATTAATAAATTTAAAGTTCAATACCTCATTAAAATTAACGCTGCAATCAAATCATGTTGATGTCTTTTTAATGAAGCAATTAAAAAATGCAATTAGCTCCATTTTTATTTAGCCACTGTTCGGCAAGTCGATAGCCTGGCATAGCTTTTTCTACCAATTTCCAAAAACGGTCAGAGTGGTTGTGCTCAACTAAATGTGCCAGTTCGTGAATTAAAACATAGTCTATAATTTCAGGCGGAGCAAATAATAAACGAACACTAATATTAATGTTACCATCCCAACTACAACTTCCCCAGTTTGTAATACTATCGCGCAAGCGTAATTTTTTTATGGGCTTCTTAAAATGGAGTTCATTTAAGTGAACAACACGCTGTGCTATTTGCGGTTGAAATTCATTGCTTATTAATTTGCTAACTAAATATGTTTTATGTTTTTGTTCTTGCTTGGGCGACATGCCTGCTGAAAGTTGTAATTGTATAATGTCATTTTTTAAAGCGCCAGAACTTGCATTTTTTTCAGGTACAAATTGTATGCGAATTAAAAATGCCTTACTCATTATTTTTAAGGTGTCTCCATCTCTGTATTGGCGATGTGGCGGCGGTTTTTTATGTAATTCTGTTTTAAGGATATATTTTTTCGCCCACTCGAGCAATTGCATTTCCTGGTCGAAGCGTTCGTTTTCTGACATGAGCTTCGAAAGCCGAATATGAATGCCTTTTGCACCAATACTAGCTCTGCAATCGTAGCGACTTTCTAAGTAAACAAATACAGCAAAACTCTTTTCACCAACTGCAAGTACATACTGCTTGTTGAGCGTGTTTTGTTTTTTCTTTACTGTAGTAGCCATCTGAATTGTAAAATTATATAATACCCATTACAAATGTGAACGACAAATAGTTTAAGTTGTGTAAAAGCAAAAGGAGAAAACTTAAGCCTTCCCCTTTTTTTTATTTTTACCCAACTTAATCAATATACATTAACAAATCAATAAGACTATTGATTTAGTTGGGTTTAACCTGACTAGCGAATAATTGGAAAGGAGCATTTTACTGGCACGAAGCGCCTAAATTTATTACAAATTTTAAGATGCTACCATTTCCAATGCTTATGCTGATTTAATAACTTTCGAAGTCTTTAAGCCTTTTTTCAATTGCTTCATTTGCGGCTTTCTGCTTTGCAATTTCAGCTTTCTTGCTGTCTTGATTGTTGTCGTTTTCTGCTAAATCGCTTTTTGCTTTTTTAATAGTTTCTTCACTTTCTTTTATCTGGTCGTTGAGTTGTTTATTCTTTTTTTCTAGCGCTGCTTGTTCATCATTGCGCTTCTCTAATTCTTTTTGCGCAGCAGCCAATTCAGATTCAATTGCAAGTTTTTCCATACGCATTCCAAATCGGCGCATAAAATTTTTACTTGCTTCTACTTTTTCGGGAAGTGTTGTGGTGGAGACAAATGTGAGATTTATTTCAAAAAATCCCGTAACTTTTATATAGTCAGAATATTCAGTAAAAAGAAAATACACATTTATTGGGTCGGCACTTAACGATGCATTTACAAAGCTTGTTAATTTTAATTCGTGCTTTGCAGATTCTTCAATATCGGCTTTTTTCTGCATTTCAATTACCCAAGCTTTCAGGGCCTTAATGGTTTCTTTTTCTTTTGCTTTATCCAAAGTAATTGTATAACCTGTGCGTTCACCCAAACTCATGGTGGCTGTTCCTTCAGTTACAATAAATTCTTTCTGAGCAAAAATAGCAGTGCTAATAAGCATGAAAGCCGAAAGGCAAAAGGTTTTTAAAGTTGTCATATATCCTAGTTTTTAATTTTGTGTTTATGGAAAGGTCAAAAACCATTCCAATAATTTTAGCCCAATTTAAGCGATAGACATTAATTAATCAATCAAACTATTGCTTTAGTTGGGTAAAGCCCGAATAGCAAAAATGTAATGCATGATGTAAAATTGCTTGAAACCTTTGATTTGCCTGCATACAATTAACTGTTGCTATTTCTATTGCTTATTCCGGGTTTACCGCTGATTACTTGGTGTAAAGTAACTAAAAACGCTTTCAAAAAGCAATGATAGTTTCAATTTGGTGATAAGATTTTTGTTCCGATTGTGTACAGGTCTAGTAAAAATATGTTTATAATCACTATCATTTTAGTTTGAACAATAGCTACTTTTGAAACTATAAAACTTGAAATGATGAGAAAAGTAATTTTTCTGACTATAGCATTGATACCTACAACTGCAATCTACGCTCAGCTTGAGCAATCATCCTTTAGCGCAACAGGAAGGGGAGGAACGGCAACATCGTTTGTTACTGATTATCAAGCACTTGGTATTAATCCCGCTAATTTGGGTTTTCAAACAGACCATGCGTTTTCTTTAGGATTGGCAGAAATAGGGTATGGATTTTATTCCGATGCATTAGTTAGAGATGATGTAAGGGCAATTTTGTTTAACAATGAAGACTCCATAACGCAGGAAGAATCGCAATTGTTAGCGCAATCGTTTTTAGATGAGGGATTAAAATTTGACATTGATATAATGGCGTTTGGATTTAGTTTGCGTATACCAAAAGCAGGAACGTTTGCATTTAGCATTACGGGTAGCGCAAGTTACAGCACAAAATTTGGTGGTGAAGCAGCGAATATTATTTTTGAAGGGTATGATTATGCTGGATATTTTGATACGGTTATTATTACTCCAACCGAAATTTATGGCATAGCATATGAGCCGTTAAGTTTATCGGAATTATTTGGCGATTCAGAATTTTTATTAAATATTAATACATCATTTAATGCTGGTTACGGCTTAAAATTATTTGGCTCTGAAGAAACAATCAGCGGTTATGCTGGAATCGGGTTTAAATATATTTTGGGTTATGCATATCTTGATATGCGCACCGATGGTTCTACAGTTACTGGACTAAGCGCGCTCGGTTTAGATATTCTTGAGTTAGAAGAAGGGGTAACATCATCATCGCTTACAACTTCGGCTGCAGAACCTGTTGGGCTTGGAACTGGCTGGGATTTTGGCTTCAGTTTAAAAGTGCGTGATGTATTAACTGCAAGCATTGCCGTAACCGATATTGGTAAAATGAAATACACTGCTAACGTGTTGCAAATAAATGATTTTGTATTAGATACTGTAGCATTTAGCGGTGTTACTACAACCGATCCAATCGACTTAATAAGTGAAATGCTAAATGAAGAAGAATTAATTGAATATTCTGCATTAACCGAATTTGAAGTTAATTTACCAACTAATTTACGACTTGGGGCTTCGCTTAAATTAAATGATTTTGTTGATGTTGGCTTAGATGCTGTTTTTCCAATGAATGATGTTTCAGGCGCTTTTGAAAATCCAGTTATTGGTGCTGGTGCTCAATTTAAATTATTAAAAGTAATTAAGCTCTCGGCAGGTGTTTCGGCAGGTGGCGGATATGCATATAATATTCCTGCAGGTATAGGACTCGATTTTAAAATTTGGGAACTTGGTTTCGCTACGCGCGATATTTCAACTTGGTTTGGAGAGGCAAGTCCTTATGTATCTATGGCGACTGGCGTGTTGCGATTTAAAATTTAATTCACACCATTTTAAGTGCAGTTAAAACAAAACATTTTCGTTTATTCAATTACTTGATATAACCGTTTTGCTTCATCTCTAGAGCATGCATTGTAATGCCACCACTCAGCAGGCAATTGGCGGAAGCCAGCCTGCTGCATGACACTCCTTAATATTTTTCTGTTATTAATTTGCGCAGATGTAAGTTTCCCTTCCAATAACATTTTGCTTTCCAATTGTGGCTCAGCTTCTTCACCAAAATAGTCGAACGGTGTGCCCATGTCGAGCGGGGCTCCATTTTTTTTCGCGAGCGACAAATCAATTGCAGCTCCGTAATTATGAATACTTCCTTTTTTGGGATTAGATAAGTATTTTTCTTTTTGCCCTGGCGGTAAATCTAATATAGCCCACATTTTATATTGAATACTTAATGGGCGAACGGCATCATAAATTATAAATGTTAAATCTGGATGTTGTACTTGCAAAAACAGATAAGCCTTTTTTAAGCGCTCGGCTACATCTTGTTGAAGGTAAGCATTAGTTAAATCACCATAAACATCAGCATGCAAAAAATTATCGGTGGTGGAATATTTGAGTTCAACTATAATTTCGGGTATTTCCTTTTGCACGTTTATTAACCCAGCATTAATGAGCGATTTTTCAAGTGTTGAGTCAATGCTATTCGTTTTTGGTAAATCTTTTTCCAGCGTGGATAATTCAGCGTCTTTTGATTTACATGCTGCTAAACAGTAAACAATTGATATCAGCAACAATCTGATTTTCATAAGGTAAATGTAGTAAAGTTTAAAATTTACAGCGTTCCCAAAGTCGTTAATAAGCAACGAAATCAGCCTATACCAATCTGCTAATGTCTGTAAAAAGCTACAGGTCAAATTTTGATTGAAAAGGGCATTTAGGAGCAAAATTCGTTATCTCAAGCATGAATTACCCCGATAGGAACCCATTTTAAAAGTTTTTTTCATTATGAGTAAGGTAAACTGCTACTTTTTTCTTTTTTTAGTATTCAAGCCTTACCTTTGCGGCGAAATTCAAAATTTATCACTATCGTGAAGTCTATAAACAAGGTTCTGTCTGCAGTTTTTCTGGGTGTGCTAATGCTGTCTGTAGGGCAGGTTACAGCTGCTTCAGAAGGTAAGTATGATGCCAAAGCGTTCGCTATGCACCACGTTGCAGATGCGCACGAATGGCACATAGTGGGAGGGTTAACCATTCCATTGCCTTGTATCGTGATTCACGATGGGCTTCATGTTTTTTTAAGTAGCAAAATGCCTTCGGCGCACCACGGTACTGCTGAAGCAGAAGTTGCCGAAACACATACTGCAGCTGCCGATGCAGCAGTTCACGCAGCCGAAACCCATGCATCACCAGCTGCGCATCACGAAACATATAATGGTTTTTATTTTAGCGAAAGCGGCAGAATTGCTCACGAGGATGGTGGTTTTACGCTCGACTTGTCAATAACTAAAAACGTAGCAACCTTAATTATTGTGGCTTTAATCATGTTTTTAGTGTTTACATCGGTTGCCAGAGCTTATGGACGACGCGAAGGTGAGGCGCCTAAAGGGTTGCAGAGTTTTATGGAACCACTTATCATTTTTGTTCGCGACGAAGTTGCCAAGCCGAACTTAGGTAACAAAACAGATAGGTATTTACCTTATTTGCTCACTGTTTTCTTCTTCATCTGGATTTCGAACATGATGGGGCTTATTCCATTAATAGCTAATCCTAACCTTACCGGAAACATTGCGGTTACATGCGCATTGGCGTTGATGACCTTCTTAATAACTAATTTACATGCAAACAAATATTACTGGGGCCATATTTTTAATCCACCAGGAGTGCCATTAGCCATTAAAGTTATTTTAGTGCCTATCGAGTTAGCTGGTGTTTTTATTAAGCCAGTTGCCTTGATGATACGTTTGTTTGCAAACATAACTGCAGGTCACATTATTATTATCAGTCTTGTTGGTCTCATTTTCGTGTTTGGAAATGCAGGTGAAAACATAGGCGGTGGTATTGGTGGCGCAGCAGTAGCTGTTCCGTTTACACTTTTCATGAGTTTTCTTGAGTTGCTAGTAGCATTTTTGCAGGCATTCATTTTTACAATGCTAAGTGCTTTGTTTATTTCGTTAGCGCAAGAAGATCATCAACACGATAACCATGCTGCACATGCAGCAGCAGCGCATCATTGATTATTATTTATTAACCAATATAAAACAGTAACATGGATTTATTAACAATTATGCAAGCAGCTGAAGGCGGTGTTAAAGGTATCGCAGCTATCGGTGCAGGTTTAGCAGCTATTGGAGCTGGTATCGGCGTAGGTCGTATCGGTGGTAGCGCACTTGAGTCAATGGCTCGTCAGCCAGAAGTAATCGGCGAAATCAGAACTAACATGATTATCGCTGCAGCGTTGGTTGAAGGGGTTGCACTCTTCGCAGTTGTTGTTGCCCTTTTACAAGGGTAAAAAAATTAAAATCAGTGGCAACGGTTGGTTGCTGCTGATTTTTAACTGAGTAACATTGGTTATACTTGTATAACCTATATATAAAATATAAAATTAGAACAATGGTACTTTTAGGTTCATTCGACATTATTACACCAGATCCAGGGTTATTTATCTGGACGGTATTTGTTTTCCTTATCTTATTATGGATATTAAACAAATATGCTTTCGGTCCAATTAAAAATGCATTAACAAAACGTGAAGAAGGTATTGCTGAAGCATTGCACCAAGCTCAAAAAGCTCGCGAAGAAATGGCGAACATGAAAGCCGACAACGAAAAAATTCTGAACGAAGCGCGTGAGGAGAGAATCAGAATGTTGCGTGAAGCTAAAGATGCTAAAGATCAAATTATTACTGAAGCACGTGTTAAGGCAAATGCTGAATATAATCGCATTGTTGATGAAGCTAAAGGCGCAATTAATAATCAGAAAATGGCTGCTTTAATTGAGATAAAAAACAATGTGGGTACCATGGTGTTAGAAGTTTCTGAAAAGATATTGAGAAGAGAACTCGACAAAAAATCAGAACAGGAACAATACATCAAACAATTGGTAGACGAAATTAAAGTGAATTAATATGCAGGGCAATTGAGCCAGCAATAAAATATAATTATCAATGTCATCATCTAAATTAGCAACACGTTACGCAAAATCAATCCACGACTTTGCCATTGAAAATGGCAAGCTATCGGAGGTATTGGCAGATATGCGCTTGTTAAAAACTTCCATTGATAACAACCGTGAGTTTTACATGATGCTGAAAAGCCCGATTGTAAATGGAGATAAAAAAATGCAAGTTGTGCTAAATGTTTTTCACGATAAAATTAGCAATATCACTGAAAATTTTATCGCTATATTAATGCGTAAAAATCGTGAATCACATTTCCCTGAAATTATTAATGCATTTATTGTGCAGTATAATGCTTACATGCATATTACGCCTGTAACCATCACTACCGCGCAAGCAATTTCTGAAGATGTGCAAGCAACTTTAGTAAATAAACTAAAAACTACAGTAGGATTAGAACAAATTGAATTAACTACCAAAATAGATAAATCTTTAATTGGTGGGTATATTTTAAATTGGGACAATAAATTAATTGATAATTCAATTGCACGTGGATTAGCAATATTGAAGGACGAATTTGATAATAATGATTATGTAAGGAAGTTCTAATTAACTTTTGTTAATTGGCATTACTGCATAAAAGCAATAAATAATAATTATAAAAAAATAAATACAGAATCATGGTAGACGTAAAACCTGATGAAATAAGCGCGATTCTTCGCCAACAATTAAGCAATTTTAAAACTAGTGCCGAACTTGAAGAAGTTGGAACAGTATTGCAAGTAGGTGACGGTATAGCCCGCATTTACGGATTAAACAATGCTAAATCTGGTGAATTAGTAACTTTCGAAAACGGCGTTCGCGCAATTGTATTGAATCTTGAAGAAGATAACGTGGGTGTGGTATTGATGGGTGCTTCAGATGAAATTAAAGAAGGCGATACCGTGCGTAGAACGGGAAATATTGCTTCTATTAAAGTAGGTGAAAGCATGTTAGGTCGCGTTGTAAATACACTCGGCGAGCCTATCGACGGTAAAGGTCCTTTAACAGG